>Ga0187889_10000227_pt1 | contig 68438 bp, 60 predicted proteins | sample June2016WEW_7_10_2_FD_132992 | JGI IMG/M metagenome (GOLD analysis project Ga0187889, IMG submission 132992) | Peatland microbial communities from SPRUCE experiment site at the Marcell Experimental Forest, Minnesota, USA - June2016WEW_7_100 | ecosystem: Environmental > Terrestrial > Soil >... | reverse complement strand
TGAACTTGACCTCTACGGCTTCGTGGGCATCATCATGCTGATCGGCATCGTCAAGAAGAACGCCATCATGATGATTGATTTTGCCTTGGACGCTGAGAGAAACAGCGGCATGACCACCGGAGAAGCGATCTACCACGGAGCCCTGGTGCGCTTTCGGCCCATCATGATGACCACCATGGCGGCCCTCATGGGGACCCTGCCCATCGCTTTGGGCTTCGGCGCGGGCGCAGAATCACGCCGCCCGCTGGGCTTGTGCGTGGTGGGCGGGCTGGTCTTCTCCCAGCTCATCACCCTCTACATCACACCCGTCTATTACACCTACCTTGAGTCGTTCCAGAAATGGGTTCGGAGGGTTAAGGAATAGGTGAGAGGCAACAGGGAAGAGAAGAGCTTTCAGCTTTCAGCTTTCAGCTTTCAGCTTTCAGCTTTCAGCTTTCAGCTTTCAGGGCTTGCCCGGCTTACTCACCCGGATTTCTCTCCGCGGAAATGGAGGGACAGGGCTTGGTGGGAGGCCTATGGGTGTATACTCTTGGCGCTCGAAAGGCCGGAAAGGAAATCCTGGCCTACACGCTATTCGCAGGAGGACATAATAATCATGCGATATATTCGACTAATTTTCCTAGGACTGTTTCTTGTGTGCGGCTTCATAGTAGCCCGTCTTCCGGGCCAATCACCGGCTCCGCAAACGTACTCGCTGACCGCGGTTTCTCGGATGACGGAAGCCAGCATGTTCAGTGGTAGGGAATCGAACCTCAAAATCTATCGTAACGGTTCCAAGGAACTTGTCGACGTGATGCTTGCTGGTCAGGAAGGGAACTCCAAGGGCGTTCATACGCTCAGCTTGTTCGACGTCCAGGCGCGGAAGGTGTACATCCAAGATGTGGTCAACAACAAGTGTTCCTGGATGCGCTACGTGTCGGCGGACATGCCAAGCTACGACCCGATGACAGCCTCCGCCGCAAGTGCTGACATCGCCAAGCAGAACCCCAAAGTGGTCGGCAGGGAGAGCGTCAACGGGATCCCCGCCAAAATCGAGGAAATCAACGGGCCGCCGGAACAGGGCAAGTCCAGGCTCTGGATCGCAGAGAGCGGCAATTTCCTTGTCAAGGTGGAAATGATTCCCCCGGACGGCAAAGCCGTAACGCTGCTGGAAGTCAAGCAAGTGAGTTTCGCCAAACCGGCCGACTCGTTTTTCGTTCCACCCCCGAGCTGCGACACCCAAACCCAAGGCGAGATGAGCAGTACGGGATTCAGCGCGCACGCTGAGGAAAACGTGGAGGTGCACGGGGCCGGGTCGGTTGACCTGAAGACGGGCCAGACTCACGGGGAAGCCACGCTTGTGACACCAGGCCCAAGCGGTCCGCAAAGCAGCACGAAATCTGCGCCGGCGGGAATGGCTGGCATGGGGGCAACAGATGCCCAGGGCAGCGCGCGTGTGACCGAGGTGCGCATGCACCTTGTCCCTGACAGCTACGCGGGCCCCTGCCCAGGTCACGTGCAATTGGTGGGTGACATCACGACCAATGGACCGGGAACGGTGTGGTACAAGTTCCTGGCCGGGGCAGTAAGCCACTCGCCCGAGGGAACGGTGGTTTTCAGCGCTGCTGGCACACAGACCGTCACCGTGGAGGGGACATTCAGCACGGCGCCGCGCGTCCCCCACGCTTCGCTAATAGCCATAATGGAAGACCAGGCGGGCAATCACGGGGCACAGAACTTGAGCTCCGGACCCGTGAATTACAACATAACCTGCGCGGGGCAGGCGCCGCCGGCCCATTAAGGACTGCATCCTGTCAGGCCCAGGTGGATTCCCGCGCCAGCGGGAATCCACCTTCACAGCTTCTGCTTTTGATTTTCGACCCTCGACGGCGGCTTCGGCCTTTTGCCACCCAGCAACCATACAGGTACCCTTGGACCTAAGACCTGGCAACTGGTCCCTCTTCCCTGTTCCCTACTTCTTCAGGTCCTCCGGCGCGTCCGTCAGCCGACCTAGCAATTCGTAGACACGCACCAGGGCTTGATTCACCATGCGTTCACCCGCGCCCACTTCCACGTGCGTCGAGGTGCTGGCCGCGCCGTAACCGCCCTGGCTGGCCGCGCGGACGGTGGGAAAATATCCGAAGTTGCCGTTCGAGTAGCCCATGAAGAAGGCGTCGGGCACTGGGCAACGATTGCGCCAATCAATTTGAAAGTCCACAAAAGGTTCGCCGGGCATGGTCATAAACGCGATGCGCTTGTTGATGAGCAGGGTGGCCACGGGCAAGCGCAGCGGTTCATTGCGGTGGCGGTCAAAATTCGCCGCCGCTTCCGGGCCCCAGGAGGTCAGGAGCGCAGCGCGCCATTTGTCAGAGTTCCAGCGCAGGTGCATTTCGAGCAAGTCTTCCGTGAACTGCAGGCTGGCATCGGCCTCCGGCTTGGTCACGATGCTTTTAGCAACCCGCGCCACCTCTTCACCAATTCGGTTGCCGGTCCAATCGCGGCGGCCGACGGCATCCTGCGGAAGCGGTGTGACAGCGTAAAAGGGATTGATGTCGCCGTCGCCGCCCTGCAGGAAGAAGCAGAGGGGAGCGGCACCGGGACTCCCGTCTGAGAAGGCGCGCTCCACGGTCGAGTCCATCACGCCGGGCCAGTCGGCGGAGTATTGCAGGTTGTCGGGACCGAAGACCACCGGATGGCAGGCGTAGTTCACGAGGACGGCTAACGGCGCACCCGAGGCGCTATCGATGCGCAGGATCGATACCGTGGGGTCGACGGGCGCCGTGGGCACCATGGTGGTGTTAACCATGAACCAGCCGAAACGGCCGTCGGGCTGCTCGCGCAGGCGGTTGTGGCCAATATAGGCGACGCCGTAGCCGGTGCCCAGCCGCGCTTCCACGGCGCGCTGGTGGGCCTCGGCGATGGCTCGCGAGATCTTCTCGAGCACCGTGCTTTCCCAGTCGGGACCTGCGAGCGGCGGATACTCATCGGGAATCTCCGGGCCGGCGTGCGTGTGAATGGCCGCCGCCAGGACGTAGGAAATCCCGCTCGAACTCTTGGCATTGTCGCGCAGGCGCTCGATCCAGGCCGGGGCGAAGGGACGGCCCAGGTCGCAGACCACCATCGCCACGCGCTGGTCGCCGGCCTCGAGAACCAGCACCCGGGCGTAGAGCGGATCCAGAATGCTGGTCGCGCCTTCCTTGCGGCCACCGTACCCGTACATCTTCAGGCCCAGGGGCGGCGTGATGTCCACCTTGACCACGCCGGCTTTCAACGCGGCGCCCAGGCCAAGAACCGGAAACATCCATATGAATATACACAATATACAAACGTTTCTCATTATGCTACGCATCACACCTCCCGGGAATTCCAAGCAACGAATCGCCAGGAGGAACTTTAGCAGCCCCGGGCGAATGGTTCAAGGCTTCCCGGCGCCTCACTGCTGCAGCGGGTCGCAGGGTGTTGACTGGCCTGGGCCCACGGGGCCAGAATGAACATCCTGAGTGCAAGTCCCACCTTGCATGCGAGGACTTGCAGCATCAGATCTCGGGAAGGTGCGAACGGCGCTTTAGCGCCAATATTGTTCTCTTAAGGGGTTTCAGGAAATTGCTTTCCAATTTGCTCCTGGGTGACCCCCTCACCCGTCCCGCCCCGGCTGGAGAAAGCGCCGGTTGCGGTCCACCCTCTCCCCCAAGGGGGCGAGGGCAAGAAAATCAAATCAACGCTCCCCTCGCCCCCTTGGGGGAGAGGGGCCAGGGGTGAGGGGGGCACGCCTGGCGAAGCTCGGATCCAATTTCCTGAAACCCCTTAAGTAAACAGCATTGGCTTTAACGCTCATGTTAGAACCTACCATTCAGCTCCTCTCGAACCTCGTCGCCACGGACTCTGTCAACCCTGCGTTGGTGCCGGGGGGCGCCGGGGAGGAGAACATTGCCCGCCTCATTGCCGCCGAGATGGGTTCGATCGGCATGCAGGTCGAACTGACCGAAGTCGCTCCCCATCGCCCGAATGTGCTGGGGGTGCTGGAAGGGGAGGCTCCCGGACGCTCCTTGATGTTTTGCGGTCACATGGATACGGTCGGCGTGGGGGGGATGGCAACCCCGTTCTCTCCCCTCACGCGCGAGGGCCGGCTCTACGGCCGCGGATCGCAAGACATGAAAGGCGGCGTGGCGGCGATGCTCGGAGCAGCGCGCCAGCTCGCGTCCTCCGGCGGACTCCCGGCAGGAAAGTTGATCGTTGCCGCCGTGGCGGATGAGGAGCACGCCAGCCTGGGTGCGCAAGAAGTTGCAAGGCGCTGGCGGGCCGACGGCGCCGTGATCACGGAGCCCACGGACCTTGAGATCGCCCTGGCCCACCGGGGATTCTCCTGGGTCGAGGTTAGAACCCGGGGGATTGCTGCGCACGGCAGCAAGCCGCGGGAGGGCCGGGACGCAGTCTTCCGCATGGGAAAGGTGCTGAATCGCCTGGCCAAGCTGGATCGTGAGTTGCAGGCGCTGCCCCCGCATGCGATCCAGGGCACCGCCTCGCTGCACGCCTCCCTGATCAGCGGCGGCCAGGAGCTCAGCAGCTATCCGGACAACTGCCTTCTCCAGTTCGAGCGACGCACCACGAGTGCTGAGCCCGATGGAGTCGCTCTCCGCGAGATTCACAATATCCTGAGGACTTTGAAAGAGGAGGACGAAGAGTTCGAAGCCTCCGCCGAGCTCATTCTGGAGCGGTCAGCATTCGAAATTCCCAGTGAACATGCGCTGCCCAAGCTATTACGAGCAGCGCTGACCCGGGTGGGCCGAATGCCGCGTGAGGGAGGCGTTACCTTCTGGACCGATGCCGCCATCCTGACGCGGGCAGGAATCCCGACGGTAATCTTCGGACCGGGGGGAGCAGGACTGCACAGCCGGGAAGAGTTTGTGTATGTGGAGGACGTGCTTGCCTGCCGGGATGTGCTGGCAGAACTGGCCCGCATGTTCTGCGCGGGAAGAGCCACCGTCCCCGCTTCCTGACGGCGGAGCAAGGACCTACGACCCGCTTCCCCCGCCCGTCTTTTTCTCCAGGGCCGGCAGGATGTGCTGCGTCACGTAATGCTCATAGCGGGCCTGAACCTCATCGGTAACCGGAGCGGTTCCGAGCGGCCCTCCCGGCGACGTGGGCTGAAAATAGACGTCGCCCGGCCGGCCAAAGGAGCCCGGATCAGTTTTCGTGAATTTCTCGCCGTCGCTTTCGGCAAAATCGTAAATTTCCTTGGCGTTGTAAGTCTTCAACTGCTCGGGTGAGAGCTGATCGACCGTCCGGACGACAATCCGGAGTTTCCCAAAAGCGCGGCCCTTGTCGTAGTCAACGCGCAGAACGTGCTGCTGCACCTGCCCCGGGTTCTGCGGATCATTGATGGTATCCGCCAGCAAGCGGAAATCCTCGAGCTTGCCGCCCAGTTTCGAATCCAACAGGTTGTAGAGACGGAGGGTTGGATCATCCGAGCTGACCGCAGGGAGCTTATCCTTCGCACCCAGCAGAGCGGCACGGCCGCCTCCGCAGAGCAGGATCGTCAATAGAGCCCCACAAGTGATTGGACGTACCCGCGATTTGGATCTCATGGTCCCTCCCAGGACGCGCCCGCTGCGAGTAAACCGGCCTTCGATGTGGCCAATGCGTGGGACCGCACTGGGAAGATACTACTCCCCGTTGAGAGGGCAACACAATACCCCAGTTAGTAAACAGGCCTGGCAGGAGCACCCGTATGCGCAGGGCACCTGCAAAGCCCCGCCTTTCTGCAGTTTCCGCACTCTGATTTCGAACGGAAGTCATCTATGTTTGACTGGTTACGGTCCTGGTTTCTCCATTTACACTTTACCTTCATACATGATTGTCGGCAGTTGCCATACAGCCGCGGAGGGTGTATATAACCATCGAATTACCCCACAGGTTGACGAGGACGGAGCGGAGAACAGCTCAGACCTTCCGAATGAATGACAGTGGCCGGCGTGCACTCACGACGCGCGGAGGTGGAAATTGACGGATGAAAGAGAACAACCGAGACCTGATAAGGGGCCTACACAGACTCCATCTGCATCGCAAATCGCCAGCGAGCGTGTCTGGGCAATCATCGGTAAAGTCGGAGCTCTCATCGGAGTCCTCGTGGGACTTTTCACCCTGGCGAGATTCACATGGCCTCCGGGGCCCCACATCATTGCAGACTGTCAGATTGTCGACAGCGCCGTTCCACCACCGTCTCTTGTGCTCGGAAAGCTGAGGGCAGGACTTGAGGCTCAACTGTCTCCAAAAGCTATCGAAGATGCGCTCTCAAGAACGCGCTCATCATCCCGCTGGTCTCCGACCGAACGGGCGGAGGCCGCTTCAGCGATAAGCGGGCACCTCCCCGTACCTGACTTTACTGTGCTGGATAATTTCGGAGCGGCGTCCGATCTCCTGCAATGTCGGATCACAAATGATGGCAATGAACCAGCCCATCAAGTCGTCGTTGACCTGCCAAGTGCGCCCTCAATTGTAATGTCGAACAGCGCGAACCTGCCCCTCGCCGAAGACCAAAAGTCAATCGCGCTAGGAGATATCAGACCTGGTGTTGATATCAATTTGCGTGTCTGGTTTCGATTTGGGCATTTTTGGGACAAGGATCGATTCCAGTTAAGCCATCAGAGTGGTACGGGGAAACTTGCTCTATTCGATATAAGGATGGGGTTCCCCGGGCCAGTTGCTCGGTTCGTGATTTTTTGGGGGAACTCCCCTTGGCTTGCAGGCGGAATCGTAATGGTTCTGGTTGCCGCCATAATCGATTTGGCGTTAAGGATTCGCTCTCGAACCAAAGCACCAGACTCAACCGGGGTTGATTAGCAATCGTTGTTCTCGAACCGTGCGACAGGTGGACGCAGCAAATCTTCATCTCTCACGGATAAAGCAGATACTGGGCGCGGAGTTTCTTGAACTTCTCCAAGGCATCCTGCCAGTCGTACCAGATGCGCTGGGGGTCGCGGCCCGCGCGGATCGATTCCAGCACCTTGGTGCTGCCGATCAAACGCCGTGAGCCATCCAAATTAAACTCCTTGGGAAAAAGCTTCCAGAGCGCGGCCACCAGCTCCACACCCATCTCGGTCGGCTCCAGGGCCTGCCGGTCGAGCAACACGATCTGCACGCCGTGGCACAACTCCCCCGCAAAATTGCTGGTGAGCGGCCTGAAATCCATGGGCAGAAAGCGCACTCCCTGAACCTCCCGGCCGTTCAGGTACGCGGCCAATTCCTTTCCGTTGATCCACGGCGCTCCCACCATTTCGAAAGGCGAATCGGTACCGCGGCCCAAGCTGACGTTCGCCCCCTCCACCAGGCAGACGCCCGGATAGAGGATTTCCTCCGTCAGGTTCCGCAGGTTCGGTGAGGGAGGAATCCAGGCCTGCCCCGTCTCGTCGAACCAGTCCGTTCGCTGCCAGTCCCGCATCTTCACCACGTGCAGCTTCGCGTCCAGATGGTTTTCGTGGTTGTACATTTCCGCGAGCTCTCCCACCGTCATGCCGTGGCGCACGGGCATGGGGAAGTAGCCAATGAACGAGCGCAGGTCCAGGTCCAGCAGGGGCCCTTGGACATCCACGCCATCGATCGGATTCGGCCGGTCGAGGACATAGAACTCCATTCCCTTCTTGCTGGCGGCTTCCAGCGTATATCCGAGCGTGGTGATGTAAGTGTAGAAACGGGCGCCGACGTCCTGAATGTCGAAGACCAGCGCATCGATACCTTCCAGCATGGCGTCCGTGGGCCGCTCCACGTCACCGAACAGGCTGTAGACGGGCAGGCCGGTCGCGGCGTCGCGGGTGGAGTCAACCGGGGCGCCTTCCGCTGCGGAGCCCGCCAGTCCGTGCTCCGGGCTGAACAGCGCCACCAACCTCACGCCCGGCGCGCGATAGAGCACGTCGATCGAGCGGCGCCCGTCGCTCGCGAGGCCGGTGTGATTGGCAATCAGCCCCACCCGCTTCCCCTCGAGCGGCGCGAAGTTTTCCCCCTCCAGCACATCGATGCCGGTCTTCACCTTGCCGTTTCTCAAGCCCTGCAGCCGGTAGCCTTTCATGAGCTCAAAATACCCGGTCAGCGAGCGGCGGCTGGCCAGGACTTGCTCGGCGGAAGCCGGCCCCAATGCGCCCGCCACGAGCGTCGCCACCTGCGTGCGCAGCGGCACCACGTCACCTTTGCCATCCGGGTGAACGCGGTTGGTCAGGATGATCACGTAAGTTTTCGTTACCGGGTCAATCCACAGAGACGTACCCGTGAAGCCCGTGTGCCCGAAGGAGCCCACGTCGTACAACTCGCCGCGGTTCGAAGCGAAGGGCGATTCGATGTCCCAACCCAGTCCGCGCAGCACCATCTTGTTGGGGGGGGTCTGCGGCGTGGTCATTTTCTCCACCGTCAGCGGGCTCAGGATGCTCACACCGTTGTACGTGCCGCCCGCGAGCAGCATCTCGGCAAAGATGGCAAGATCGTCGGCGGTCGAAAACAGGCCCGCGTGCCCCGCCACGCCTCCCATGTTGTAGGCGGTGGGGTCGTGGACTTCGCCCCAAAGCATCGGGCCGCTTTCGCCGTGCTGGAACTGGGTGGGCGCGATACGCTCGCGTAGCGAAGCGGGGGGCTTGAAGGAAGTGTCCTTCATGCCCAGCGGCTTGAAGATGTGCTCCCGGCAGTAAACATCCAGCGGCTCTCCCGATACGCGCCGCACCAATTCCCCCAGCGTCTCAAAATTGATGTCGCTGTATATGAAGCGCGTGCCGGGCGGCAGGATAGGCTTCTCGGCCACAATCGCCTCGAGCGCCGTGTCGTAACCCGACCAGTCCGGTTTCAGGTCGAGATCCGGACGCAGGCCGGAATAGTGCGTCATCAGCTCGCGCACGGTGATCAACTCTTTCCCATTCTCTTTGAATTCCGGCCAGTAATCCGCCACGGGAGCACTGAGCAGGATTTTCCCCTGCTCCACAAGCTGCATCACGGCGGTCGTGGTAGCAATCACCTTAGTGAGTGAGGCCATGTCAAAGATCGTGTTCAAGGTCATCGGCCGCCGCTCGGGGACCAGCGAGCGCTCGCCAAACGCCCGGCGATAGACCACCTTGCCCTGGTGGCCGATCAGGACCACGGCTCCCGGGCATTTCCCCTCACGGATGGCCTGCTCGACCACGGAAGCGATGCCCGCCAGGCGCTGCTCGCTCAAAGCCGGCGAAGGCGCCGCGACCTCCGGCCGCCCCACGGCGGCGGCCAAGCAAGGCCCAGCCCACAAGCTTGCCGTCAAAACACCAGACACGAACCAGCGACGTTGAATCACGGTTTACCTCACTCGAATTTTTCGTCGTGTGTAGGGCCACCCCTTGGGGTGGCCTGGGCCGGGGCAAGCCCGGGCCCTACATATCCGCTACGCGCCAGTCTGCCACGAGCCTCCCCCGGACGAGTTTGCCTTTCGGCGCTACGAGCTTTGCTATATACTTCGCGGGCTCCTTGTGTCAATGCAAGGTTAAAAAAAACTGGAAGGACCTTGTACCCATGAAACTCACACTCGCCGATTGGATGGTGGTGGGCGGCTATTTTCTGATCAACCTGCTCATCGGGCTCTACTACCGCAAGAAGGCCAGCGCCAGTACGGACGACTTTTTTGTTTCCGGCCGCCAAGTCACCTGGTGGCTGGCGGGCACGTCGATGGTGGCCACCACCTTCGCTGCCGACACGCCGCTTTGGGTGACCGGCCAGGTGGTGCGGCACGGGGTAGCCGCCAACTGGTTCTGGTGGAGCTTTCTGTTCAGCGGCATGATGACGGTATTTTTCTTCGCGCGCATGTGGCGCCGGGCGGAAATCATCACCGACGTGGAACTGGTCGAAATGCGTTACGCCGGCAAACCCGCCGCTTTCCTGCGGGGCTTTCGCGCGCTCTATTTCGGGCTCCTCATCAACTGCATCATCCTGGGCTGGGTGAACCTGGCCATGGAGAAGATTCTGGGGATATCCCTCAATGTCCCCAAGTTCTGGGCCGTCGTGATCTGCATGACTATCACGGCCGTCTACACTTCCATCTCCGGCCTCTGGGGCGTGCTTTGGACGGACCTTGTGCAGTTCATTCTGAAAATGACCATGTTGATTATCCTGGCCTTCTACGCGGTGCACGCCGTGGGCGGCATGACCGCGCTGAAGACCAAACTGGCCGCGGTTGATGCCGCGCGCGGCGCCGCGGGCGGCTCCGGGTCCATCCTCTCGTTCATTCCCGATTTGCATTCCCCCTGGATGCCCCTGATGACCTTTCTCGTTTACATCGGCGTGTACTGGTGGTCGGTCTGGTACCCGGGCGCCGAACCGGGCGGTGGCGGGTATGTAGCGCAGCGAATTTTCTGCGCCAAGGATGAGAAGAACTCGTTATTGGCCACCCTCTGGTTCAATATCGCCCATTACGCCCTGCGGCCCTGGGCCTGGATTCTAACAGCGCTGGCGGTGGTGGTCCTTTACCCAGAACTGAGCAAGCCGGGCGCGGACGCCGAGGGTGGCTTTGTTCGAGTCTGGGTGGATTATATGCCCCCGGCTTTTCGCGGTTTGATGCTCGCCGCTTTTGCGGCGGCCTACATGTCCACGATTGCGACGCAATTGAACTGGAGTTCGTCATACATCGTGAACGATTTCTACCGCCGCTTCCTGGTGCGCCAGCGTACAGAAAAGCATTACGTGACGGTCTCCAAAGTTGCCACCATGGGCCTGATGGTTATGGGCGCGGCAGTCTCCTACATCATGCAAAGCGTGGCGGGCGGCTGGGACATGGTGGTGAATATCGGCGCGGGCACGGGGGCGGTGTACTTGCTGCGCTGGTACTGGTGGCGCATCAACGCTTGGTCGGAGATTTCGGCGATGACCACGGCGGCAGTCACCTCAATCGTCCTCCGCTTTGCAAGCCCCTTTGCGGCCTCTGACCCGAACCTGTTCGGGAAGAACCTGGTCCTGACCGTCGGCATCACCACGCTGGTGTGGCTCGCGGCCACGTTCCTGACGAAGCCAGAACCGGAATCGAAGCTCCTGGAGTTCTATCGGCGGGTGCGGCCGGGTGTGATGGGGTGGAAGCGCGTCGCCGCGCTGGCGCCGGATATCCCTCCTACCCGGGATGGTTGGTATAATTTGATGGATTGGGCGCTCGGTTGTTTGATGGTTTACATGACGCTGTTCGGCATCGGAAAGTTGCTGTTGGGTTCGACCGGCATAGGCGCTCTGTTCCTGGCCACTGCCGCTGTCTCCGGATATGTAATCTATTGGGATTTATCGCGCCGCGGTTGGGAGACCCTCTCGGGGAAGGAGGGGTAGATCTCTCTGGGGAACGCCATGGTAGGGGCGACCCTCGTGGTCGCCCAGGGCAGGCACAAGGCCTGCCCCTACGAACGTTTGCAGGCTATGAAAGCAAAACCGCGTGAACGCATCACCGAACGAACGAATCCGGCCTCGGAGTCGCTGGACACCAAGGCCACGCGCGAAATCCTGCGCATCATCAACCGCGAGGACGACCGCGTAGTGCCTGCGGTCCGCAAGGCACTTCCCCAAATTACTCGTGCGGTTGACCTGGCGGTCGAAGCCGTGCGCAAGGGCGGGCGGCTGGTTTACCTGGGCGCGGGCACCAGCGGACGGCTGGGGGCGCTGGACGCGGCGGAAGCGATGCCCACCTTCGCGACGGACCGCGTCGTCGCGGTCGTGGCCGGCGCGCCCGCATCGCTGACCCACTCGGTGGAGGGAGTTGAGGACGACCCTCGCCAGGCCGTGCGCGACCTCCGGAAGATCAAGTTCAACCGCCGCGACCTTCTGGTAGGAATCGCCGCCAGCGGCCGCACCCCTTACGTCCTGGGCGGGATGCGCTATGCGCGGAGACTGGGTGCGAAGGTTGTCGGCCTCACCTCGAACCCGGACGCGCCGATGAAAACCCTGGCGCATGTCTCCATCATCCCGGTGGTGGGCCCGGAGGTGATCGCGGGGTCCAGCCGCATGAAGGCCGGGACGGCGCAGAAACTCGTGCTCAACATGCTTTCCACTGCCACCATGGTGCGACTGGGACGCGTGCTCTCCCACTGGATGGTCTGCGTGCAGGTGACGAATCAGAAACTCCGGAAACGCGCCCAGGGAATCGTGATGAGGCTCACGGGCGCAAGCGAGATGGCAGCAGCCCGGGCTTTGCGGGAGTCCGGAGACAACCTGCCCGTGGCACTACTGATGCTGCTGAAACAGATTCCCAGGGCCGAAGCCGCTCGCCAGATCGAGCAAGGGCCGAGCGCGGCGAAGGTCTTGCGCGAGGCGATGAGGAAGTGAGTCAGTGAATCAGTGGAGGAAATGATTCAGTGACTCACTGGCACAGTGATTCAGTGAATAAATGGGTTAGAGTGGGCATGAGGCATCGACGAAAACACCATGACGAACGCGACCGTTGAACTGAAAAATCGGAGCAAGAGATTTGCGTTGGAAATCATTCGGCTGTTCCGCTCGCTTCCAAAAGGGGAGGATGTCCGCATCATTGCCAGGCAGCTTTTGCGTTCTGGTACGTCGGTGGCCGCAAACTATCGTGCAGCGTGCCGAGCGCGCTCCCGAGCGGAGTTTTTGGCGAAGATCGGCATTGTCGTCGAGGAAGCGGACGAGTCTGTATTTTGGTTGGAGCTTCTCGTGGAAAGTGGTATGGCACAGCAAGACCTGGTCACACCTGTCGCAAAGGAAGCGAACGAGCTCCTGGCGATTTTCGCTGCCTCTCAACGTACCGCGAGGCAAGGCATGAGAAACTGAATCAGTAAGAAACTGGATCAGTGAATCACTGAATCAGTGAGTCATTGGAGGAAATGATTCAGTGATTCACTGACTCAGTGATACAGTCCGGGTGATCGCATGGACAAGTTCCAAATAACCGGCGGGCGGCCTTTGCAGGGCCGGGTGGCGATCAGCGGCGCCAAAAACGCGGCGCTGCCGGCCATGACCGCGGCGCTACTGACCGACCAACGTGTGATTCTTCGCAACATTCCGCGCGTACGCGACATCAGCACGCTGCGCAGCCTGTTGGAAGACCTGGGAGTGGATTCCTCCGTCACGCACGAGGCGCACGGCAATCGCATTGAAATCGCAACCCGCCAATTGCTCAATCCGGTGGCGCCCTACGAACTGGTCAAGCAGATGCGCGCCTCCGTGCTGGTGCTCGGACCGCTCGTGGCGCGCTTCGGGCAGGCGCGCGTTTCGTTGCCGGGCGGCTGCGCCATCGGCGTCCGGCCCATCAACCTCCACATCCAGGGGCTCGAGAAACTCGGGGCAACCATCACCTTCGACCATGGCTACGTCAACGCGCAGGCGAACGGCTTGCGGGGGACCGATTTCCGCTTCGATAGGATATCTGTGACCGGCACCGAGAATCTCATGATGGCGGCGGCGCTCGCCGAAGGAGATACCGTCCTGGAAAACGCCGCGCGCGAGCCGGAAGTTCAGGACCTCGCCGACCTGCTTAACAAGATGGGCGCCCACATCGAAGGCGCGGGAACCGGCCAGATCCGTATTCGCGGCGTCAGCCGCCTGCACGGCGCCGAGCACACCGTGGTCCCCGACCGCATTGAGGCCGCGACCTTTCTGACCGCCGCCGCCATTACCGGCGGGGAGCTCGTGGTGGAACGCTGCAATCCGGGGCACCTTACGGCGATCGTCGCCAAACTGCACGAGGTGGGAGTGCGAGTGCTGCCCGCCGACGAGCCCGGCGCGGACGGCAACCAAGCGCTCCGCGTCAAAGCCGAAGGCAAGTTGCAGGCCGCCGACATGACCACCGAGGAATATCCCGGCTTCCCTACCGACATGCAGGCTCAGTACATGGCGCTTATGACGCAGGCCGGCGGTTCGTCCGCGATTACCGAAACCATCTTCGAAAACCGCTTCTTGCACGCTCTGGAATTGGTGCGCATGGGCGCGGACATCATGGTCAACGGCCGCCGCGCCGTGGTGCGCGGCAAGACTTCCCTGAGCGGGGCAGAGATTCAGGCCTCCGATCTGCGCGCCAGCGCCTCGCTGGTGCTGGCCGGATTGGCTGCACAAGGCGAGACCCTGATCGACCGGGTCTATCATATCGATCGCGGCTATGAGCGTATCGAAGAAAAGCTTACCCAGGTGGGTGCCCGAATCAACCGCATCTCCGAATCCGACTAACCCCCAGAATCTGAGCAACCGCGCGCGGAATAGTGCGTCCCCACTTTCAAACGCGCCTTTCACAGCTTGCAACGAGAAGGGCACCCCAAGCAGTGCTTCGCCCGCCATTACCGCGGCCACAGGGGATTTCTAGTAACTTTAAACTTTGCTTATGTACCGCATGCACATTACCCCTTGGCTAATGCTTCACAATCTTGAGTCCAGTCCGGCATTACCAGATCAGGAACCTGCGGGCAGTTTCGCCTCGCGGGGGCTAGCATTACACCATCCATCATGCCAGCGTGGCCGACAGATCCCCTAACTTATTAATTGTAAAGGCTTAATATCACAATGACGAGTCCTTTCCGATTGCCTAAGGGGTACAAAAAGCGCCGTTCTGCCGTCGGGAGAAGAATGCGGGGGCGCATCCGCTTCTTGCCCTGGAACGCGTTCAAGCAGGCGGAATCGTGGCCGAACTGGCTGACATCAAATATCCTTGAATTGCACACGGTTCAATTCGCGCCAAGTACTCTATTGCAGATAATTGTGCTGGAAAGGGAGGTAACGACTATGCTAAGCTCACTTGAGAATCGGGTAGCCATTGGCCCCATGCCGATGCCCCCGAGTATGAATCGGGTAGCCATTGGCCCCATGCCGATGCCCCCGAGTATGAATCGGGTAGCCATTGGGCCTATGCCCATGCCCCCGATCAGGAATCGGGTAGCTATTGGCCCCATGCCCATGCCCCCGACGGCCTGAGAGACCTCATGGCCAAGATGGGCAGAGCTGGTGAGCCCCGGTTCCGCCCATCTGGGCCAGAGATATGCGCCTTCTCGGACTCGCCATTAGCTGTTGCGTGCTGCTGATGGACGGACTCCTCATCTGGAGGGGAGTGCGGTCCCGTTGTGTCAGGCTCTTTCCCCTCTTCTTCGCCTATATCTTGTACGATTTCAGCAGTACGGGTGGCGCCTACCTGGTTTACTGGGTGCAGCCCAGTTGGCACGCTTCCGTATATTGGTTTTGCTACGTACTTAGTATTGTTGTGGAATTCGCGATTCTGGTCGAAATCTCCGACCATATCTTTCAACCCTTCCCTGCCATCCGTAATCTCGGGCGCTCACTGACGATTCTGATTGCTGTCGCGCTGGGTCTCACCTACATCTTGCCTGCGCTTCTATCGTCCCGCGGCATGCGCCCGGCGCTTCTCGATTTCGCTTTGCGGGCTTCGTTGACCAAGGCTGTCATTCTCGCCGCTCTTATCTACGCCGCCCGCCACTTTGGTGTTAGGCTGGGCAGAAACGTTGCGGGCCTGATGTTAGGATTCTCGATCTATCTAGGTGTGAACATCGCCAATTTCGCCTGCGTGGAGCGCTTTGGGGATTTGTACGCCAGTATTCTTTGGGTCATTGCTCCCATTGCCTACACGCTCTGTTTGCTGGTCTGGACGGGTGCTCTTTGGGAATATGCGCCCATGCCGGGAACGCGCGCGGCGTTGCCGGCCGCCGGTGGCGACTCGGAAGCATTGGTTCTTGAACTTGCCCGTTTCAATAATGCGCTTTCTAGGTTCCTACACAAATGATAACCCTAGTCTACGTCACCATTGCGATTGCTTTCCTCGTCCTGGTCCTGGTTTTCTTCACCAGGGCCAAATCCAAGGACCCTGACCAGGGCGTCACTCGCAATGACCAAGCCCCGCACTTCGGTGATGCGAGCTGGCTCAGCCTCTCCGAGTGTATCTTCGATCCCTCGGACGCACGCTGGTTGCGCAACGAACTTTCTTTCCCGGAGCTAGCGCTGTCCCTCACCCGTGCGCGCAAGCAGTTGGCGATCCAGTGGCTGAAAGCCTTGCAGGTCTCATTCAACACCTTGGTCCGGACGACTGCACTCTCGCCCCATCAGAATCCCGGGGCCAACTCCCTTGAAAGTTGGCGCCTGCTATGGCTCACGGTGCGCTTTCAATTCTTCTTGTCCTATGCCCTGATGATCGTCAAGCTCTTCGGCCCTTACCACCGCCTGATCCCCTCCTTCACTTGGATACCGTTCCTCAAGGAGGGTGAGTCTCCCCAGCGCCGCTCGCTCCTGGCCAGCAGCGGCGACCTCGACTAGACAGGCTGCGGAAAAACTCGTAGCCGCTGTCATTCTGAGCGAAGCGAAGAACCTCCGCATTTGTGGAATCAGGCAAATGCAGAGGTCCTTCCTTCGTTTCACTCAGGACCGCCTGCGGCTCCTCAGGATGACAGCTTTGCCGGACATGAAAGGACTGGGCTTTTTGTCCCAGTCAGTTTTGTCCCGCATGGTGGATTTCACCCCACGGCAGGGTCTTCTAGCTCCTTGTGTCCGTGAACCCTGAGGAAGGCCGCCACAAGTCATCAATAACCGGCAGTATTCCAATAAGTTAGGCTCAAACCAGCGGTGCCCGTCTTGGCCCTCCCGTTGCTTCGTCATGAGGTGAGTTGTTAGGGATGCCACGACGACTTAGCTCTGGGAATAGGATGCTCGCCGAGGGGGCCCTCGCCGCAGGTTGTCGTTTTTTCGCGGGCTATCCCATTACTCCCGCCTCAGAAGTTTACGAAGTGATGATGCGCGAGTTGCCGGCGCGCGGGGGGCTGGCGCTCTCCGCTCCGGATGAAATCTCGTCGCTATGTTATTGTGTGGGGGCGAGCCTGCGCGGCCTGAAAGCGCTGACGGCGACCTCCGGCCCGGGATGGGCGTTGATGATCGAGACCGTCCAATACGCTCTGATGACCGAGACCCCCGTGGTTGTCGCCCTTGTGCAACGCCTTGGACCGAGCACGGGCGGCGCCACTCAGGGCGCGCAGGGCGATGTGTGGCTGGCGGAGTTTTCGACGTCCGGAGGCTACACCCTCCCGGTGTTCTCACCCAGCAACGCGGCGGAGTGCTTCGAGCTGGCCGTGCACGCCTTCAACTGGTCGGAGCGGCTGCGCACGCCCGTAGTGGTGCTCTCCGACAAGGAAGTCGGTATGACTTCGGAGGTGGTTGACGACGCGGCCCTCGAGGTTCCCGCCCTCGCACACCGCAAGGTTGCGACACCGCACGCCGACTACACTCCCTATGCGCTGGATGAACCTGATGGGGTGCCCGCCTTCGCCGCCGTGGGAGGAGAAATCAAGGTCACGGCGACGGGCTCGGCTCACGACCAGCGCGGGCACTTGCGCAAGAACTCCCCGGAGGTCATCGAAGTGCTGCTGCACCTGGAGCGCAAGATCGCCGCGCAGGCGGAGGAAATGGCCATGGTCCGGGCGGACCTCGACCCCGCCGCGCGCTGCCTGCTGATCAGCTATGGTGTGACCGCGCGCGCCGCCCGCCAGGCGCTAAGCAAACTGCGGAGCGAGGGTTCACGAGTTTCCTTCTTGCAGGTCCAATCCCTGTTTCCCATCCCGCAGCGCTGGCTCGAGCGGGCGACCCGTGGTGTGGAATTTGTGTTCGTCGCCGAGGAGAATCTAACCGGCCAGTACCGCGCCGCCCTCGCGCCTTTTCTTTCCCGCCAGCAGGTTTACGGGATTAACAAGATCGGCAGTCTGATTTCTCCGAAAGAAATTGCGCACGCGATGCAGGGGGTGATGGCGTGACGGCCCCCGCCCTTTACCTCGCGCCCGACGCCACGCTTCCTTACTGCCGGGGCTGCGGGCACGCCCTGGTGGTGCGTCAGTTGAGCCGCGCCCTGGAGCACCTGGGGGTGCCACCGCGTTCCGTGGTTCTCACCACCGATATCGGCTGCGTGGGCCTGGCCGACTCGCTGTTCCCTTACTTGCATACGGTTCACACCACGCACGGCCGCTCCACGGCGTTCGCCACCGGAATGGCCCTGGCCGACGCAATTCTCGAACCCCACGGGCTGAAACCGATCGTCATGATCGGCGATGGCGGGGCGATGATCGGACTGCTGCACTTGGTGCACGCCGCGCAACTGAACGTGGATGTGACCGTACTGCTTCACAACAACTTCCTTTTCGGCATGACGGGCGGCCAGCACTCCGCGCTAAGCCCTTTGAACTGGGTCACCGCCACCACACCGGACGGCAACTGGACCCCGCCGCTGGATTTGGTGGCGCTGCTGCGCACCGCTCATGCCAGCTTTCTGGCCCGGCAGTTTGCCACCAGCCAGGAATTGGCAACGACCATCGCTCGCGCCATTGACTTCCCGGGATTCTCCCTCCTGGAGATCGTGGAGCTTTGCCCTGCCTACGGAGCGCGGTGGAACCAAGCGAGCGGCGCTGCCCTCGAGGAGATCGTCGAGCGCCAGGGTTACACCGTCGGCGGAGTGGAAGCCGAGATGGAACGGCCCACCTTCCGCGAGCTCTATCACCACGAGTTGAAATCACGCCGGCCCCAGGCGCCTATAGCGGAGGTTCCCCCCATCCACTCCCCGGCTAACCTGGCCGGGGAACTCCGGCTGGTGGTAGCCGGCACCGCGGGCGAGCGCGTTCAGTCGGCCGCCTCCGCGTTGTGCCGTGCCGCGCTCGCGGCAGGCGTCTATTCCACTCAGAAGAACGATAACCCGGTGACCCAGGGTTCGGGATTTTCGCTTTCCGAGATTTCGTTAAGCCCCCGGCCGATTGAGTACACCGGTCTGGAAAGCCCGGATGTGGTTATAGTGGTCAGCGCCGACGGATGGGAGGAGCTCCGTGCGAACGGAACGCTGGCGGCGTGCGGGGAGAAGACCCTCCTGCTCCTGGACTCCCAAATCGATGCGACTCCCGCCGCCGGCCGCGTCGTCCGGCTCCCGCTGCGCCGCGAGGCAAATCCCAAACGTGCCGCCTTGGCCGCGATCGCAGCCTGGCTTGAGAAAGACCCGCTTTTGCCTGTGGAAGCGTGGGAGGCCGCGCTCGCCGCGGAACCTCCGGAGCGCCGGGCGGAATCGGCTGCCGCGCTCAATATCGGCCGCCGCTTGGCATGTTTGTAGTAGGGGCGCATGGCCATGCGCCCCTAGCAGGTTGATGAAGAAGGGCATCTGTCATGCTGAGCGCAGCGAAGCATCTCGCCTTGGTTCGGCCCTTTCGCGCAAAGGCCCAGAGCGAGATCCTTCGCGCAGTTTATCCTGAGCATTGACAGCCTTTCGGCTGCCCATGATGGGCAGAAACTCGATGAGGAGAACCCATCACGCGAACTGTCATCCTGAGCAGCAGCGAAGGATCTGCATGGGTTTTCAGTAACAAAGACAAATGCAGATCCTTCGTCCCGAAAGAACCGGGACTCAGGATGACAGTGCCAGCGATGGGGAATCGAAATGACTTACGCGTCGAGTTTCTGCAGAGCGGGCAGGGCGAGATTCTTCGCTTCGCTCAGAATGACAGCGAAGGGCTCAGAATGACACGGCCCAGGTTTTTTCATCAACCTCCTACGGCGAACGGGACAGCCGGGTAATCGAAGCGAGTTTCGTTGCACGAGTTTTGAACAAATAACATATACCTGATGGAGTGATAACGATGACCAGAAGCAAGGTAACGATTGACGGGAACGAGGCTGCAGCCTATGTGGCCTATCGCGTCAACGAAGTAATTGCTATTTATCCCATTACGCCTTCCTCTCCCATGGGTGAGTGGGCGGATCAGTGGTCCGCGGAGGGCCTGCCCAACATCTGGGGCACCATCCCGCATGTGATCGAAATGCAGAGCGAGGGCGGCGCCGCCGGCGCCCTGCACGGCGCGCTGCAGGCCGGCTCGCTGGGCGTCACCTTTACCGCCTCGCAAGGCCTGCTGCTCATGATTCCGAACATGTTCAAGATCGCCGGCGAATTGACCGCGGCCGTGCTGCACGTCTCGGCCCGCACCGTGGCCGCGCACGCCCTCTCGATTTTCGGCGATCACAGCGACGTTATGGCGACGCGCTCGACCGGCTTCGCACTGCTGGCGTCGAATTCCGTCCAGGAAGTGATGGACTTCGCCCTGATCTCGCAGGCCGCCACGCTCTCCACGCGCGTGCCCTTCCTGCACTTCTTCGACGGCTTCCGCACCTCGCACGAGGTCGGCAAGGTGGAGCAGTTGACCGAGGACGATCTGCGCGCCCTGATTGATCCTGACCTAGTGGAGGCGCACCGCAAGCGGGCCCTTTCACCGGACCGTCCCTTCATTCGCGGCACCGCGCAGAACCCCGATGTCTTCTTCCAGGCGCGCGAGACCGTGAATCCCTTCTACTTGGCGGCCCCGGCCCTCGTGCAGAAGGTCATGGACAAGTTTTCGAGCGTGGTGGGCCGCTCTTACCATCTGTTCGACTACGTGGGCGCGCCCGATGCCGCGCGTGTGGTCGTGATCATGGGCTCCGGCGCCGAGGCCGCGCAGGAGACTGTGGATTATCTTACCGCGCGCGGCGAAAAAGTGGGCGTGCTCAAGGTCCGTCTCTACCGGCCCTTCTCGGTTGAGCATTTCCTTGCCGCGCTTCCCCGCACGACCAAGACGCTGGCCGTGCTCGATCGCACCAAGGAAGCAGGCGCTGCCGGCGAGCCGATGTACGTCGATGTGGTCACCGCCGTGAGCGAAGGCCTTACCAGCGGGCAGGCGCCTTTCACGAGCTTCCCGCGCATCATCAACGGCCGCTACGGCCTGTCGTCGAAGGAATTCACTCCCGCCATGGTCAAGGCGGTCTATGACGAGATGGCGAAGCCCGCCCCGCGCAACCACTTCACGGTGGGCATCGTGGACGACGTCACCCACACCAGCCTGGAAGTTGACCCCACGTTCTCAACCGAAGACCCCAAGACGGTGCGCGCTATCTTCTACGGTCTGGGTTCGGATGGCACCGTGGGCGCCAACAAGAACTCCATCAAGATCATCGGCGAGGACACCGACAACTACGCGCAGGGCTATTTCGTTTATGACTCGAAGAAGTCCGGCTCCGTAACGATTTCCCACCTGCGCTTCGGCCCCCAGCCCATCCACTCCACCTACCTCATCACGCAAGCGAATTTCGTGGCCTGCCACCAGTTCTCCTTCCTGGAGCGGCTGGATGTGCTCAAGGCCGCGGAAGCCGGCGCCACCTTCCTGCTGAACAGTCCCTACGGCCCGGACGAGGTCTGGAACCAGTTGCCGCGCACCACGCAGCGGCAGATCATCCAGAAGAAGCTGCACTTTTTCGTCATCGACGCGGTCGAGGTGGCGCGTGCCGCCGGAATGGGCGGCCGCATCAACACCGTCATGCAGACCTGCTTCTTTGCCATCAGCGGGGTGCTGCCGCGCGAGGAAGCCATTGCCGCCATCAAGCACGCCATCGAGAAGACCTACGGGCGGCGCGGGGAAGCGGTGGTGAAGAAAAACTTCGCCGCCGTCGATGCCTCGCTCGATCACCTTCACGAAGTCAAGGTTCCCGCGGAAGTGAGCAGCAGCTTCGACCTGCGCCCGCCGGTCCCGGCCCAGGCGCCGGAATTCGTCCGCAACGTTCTGGCCAGGATGATCGAGGGCGAAGGCGACGCCCTGCCGGTCAGCTCCATGCCGGTCGACGGCACCTTCCCCAGCGCTACGGCGCAATGGGAAAAACGCAACATCGCGCTGGAAATTCCCATGTGGGATGAGGTCCTCTGCATCCAGTGCGGCAAGTGTGTGCTGGTTTGCCCGCACGCCGTGATCCGCGCCAAGATTTACGACCCCGCGCGGCTCGAGAAAGCTCCGCCCACCTACAAGTCAGCGGCAGCCCGCTGGAAAGAGTTCAAGGAGCTGAAGTACACGCTGCAGGTGGCGCCGGAGGATTGCACGGGCTGCGCGCTTTGCGTGGAAATCTGCCCGGCCAAGTCGAAGAGCGAGGTCAAGCACAAGGCCATCAACATGGCGCCACAGGTACCGCTGCGCGAAGCCGAGCGCGCGAACTGGGATTTCTTCCTGGAGATTCCGGAAGCGGACCGGCGCACCCTCAGCCTGGGCCAGGTAAAAGACGTGCAGTTGCTGCAACCTTTATTTGAATTCTCCGGAGCGTGCGCGGGCTGCGGCGAGACCCCGTACATCAAACTCATGAGCCAGTTGTACGGCGATCGCGCCCTGATCGGCAACGCCACAGGCTGCTCGTCGATTTACGGCGGCAACCTGCCCACCACTCCCTACGCCATCAACCGCGAGGGCCGCGGCCCGAGCTGGTCGAACTCGCTGTTTGAGGACAACGCGGAATTCGCGCTGGGCATGCGCCTGGCCGTCGATCAGCAAGCCCAGTATGCGCGGGAACTGGTCCAGCGCCTCGCCGCAAACCTGGGTGACGAATTAGTCCAAGGCCTGCTCAACGCCGATCAATCCACCGAAGCCAGCCTTCGCGAGCAGCGCGAGCGCGTGAAGGCCCTCCAGGCTAAGCTGGCGGGGCTCAAGGCGCTGGAAGCGCGCGACCTCGGGACCCTGGCCGACAACCTGGTCAGGAAAAGCGTGTGGGCCTTCGGCGGCGACGGCTGGGCTTACGACATCGGTTACGGGGGCCTGGATCACGTACTGGCCAGCGGCCGCAACGTGAACGTCCTGGTGCTCGACACCGAGGTCTATTCCAACACCGGCGGGCAGATGTCGAAAGCCACGCCACGCGGCGCCGTGGCCAAGTTTGCCGCGGGCGGAAAACCCCGACCCAAGAAAGACCTGGGCCTGATGGCAATGAGCTATGGCAACGTCTATGTGGCGCAGGTCGCCATGGGCTCCTCTGACATGCAAACGCTGAAGGCTTTTCTGGAGGCCGACGCCTACTACGGGCCGTCGCTCATCATCGCTTACAGCCACTGCATCGCGCACGGCTACGATCTGGTGCACGGATGCGATCAGCAGAAGGCCGCGGTGCTGTCCGGCTACTGGCCGCTCTACCGCTACAACCCCGATCTGGCGAAGCTCGGCAAGAATCCCTTCCAGTTGGATTCACGCCCTCCTTCGCTGCCGCTCGAGAAGTACATTTACAATGAAACTCGCTACACCATGTTGGCGCACAGTGATCCCGAAGCCGCCAAACATCTGCTCAAGCTCGCCGAGGAAGACGTGCGTGACCGCTGGAGGCTTTACACCCATATGGCCGCCATGTCGATGAACGGCGGAGCAAAGGAGGTGAAGTAAATGATCGACCTGACCACAAAATACCTGGGCCTGAAGCTCAAGAATCCTCTGCTCGTCTCCGCTTCGCCGCTCTCGGAAGACCTCGGCAACATTCGCCGCATGGAAGACTCCGGAGCTGCCGCGATCGTGCTGACGTCCTTGTTCGAAGAACAGATCCACGTGGAAGGCAGCACGCTGGACCATTTTCTGGACCAGGGCACGGAAAGCTTCGCGGAATCGCTGACCTACTACCCCGATTTGACCGGGTATAACCTCGGCCCCGACGGGTACCTCGAACACCTGCGCCGCGCCAAGCAAGCCGCAGGCATCCCCATTATCGGCAGCCTCAACGGCAGCTCCACGGGAGGCTGGATTGACTACGCGAAGAAGATCCAGGAGGCCGGCGCCGACGCCCTGGAACTGAATATTTACCTTATCCCCACGGATGCCGAGATGAGCGGCGCGGACGTCGAAAAGGTTTACACCGACCTGGTCTCGGCCGTCAAGGCCAGCCTGCGTATTCCCGTGGCCGTCAAGATCGGCGCCTACTTCAGCTCGCTGCCGAATACGGCCCGGCGCTTGGACCAGGCCGGCGCCGACGCCCTGGTGCTGTTCAACCGCTTCTACCAGCCGGACTTCGACCTGGAAAACCTGGAGGTCGTCCCCAACCTCATCCTCAGCACCCCGCATGAATTGCTGCTGCGCCTGAATTGGGTGGCGGTGCTCTACGGAAAAATCCAGGCGGACCTGGCCGTCACGGGCGGTGTACACACCGGCTTGGACGTGCTGAAGTCCATGATGGCCGGCGCGCGCGTGGCCATGATGACTTCCGCATTGCTCAAGCACGGCATCGGCCACCTGGCCACCATGCGCGCGGAGATTGTGAAATGGATGGAAGATCACGAGTACGAGTCCATCCAACAGATGCAAGGCAGCATGAGCCAGCGGGCCGTCGCCGACCCCTCCGCCTTCCAGCGGGCCAACTACGTGAAGGTCCTCAGCTCCTATTCACTGAAGGCCGGAGCGCGGTAGCATGGCACAATTGACACAGGTAAGCGGCCGTCCGCTGTCCCTGTCACGCCCCCGAACCGCCGGGTAGTGGGTCACTTTGGTTTCTTGTAGCGGCGGTCTATGACCGCCGGCTTTTGATTCAATAGATTCCGGCGCTCATAGAGCGCCGCTACAGCAAACTGACCCACTACCCGATCCCAAACCCTCTTGCGCTATGTCGCTGCACGCGCCTAGAATATCGTGCCGTCCAGGGTGTGGTGCATGACGCGCCTCGTTTATACTTCCGACTTGCACGGGGACCTCGGCCTGTATCGCGCGGCAGGGGAAGCAGCCGTCCGCCTGCGCGCTGACGCCCTGATTCTCGGCGGCGATCTTTGCCCCGGCACGCCCAGCGGTTCTTCTCTGCGCCTGCCGCTCCAGCAGCCGGAGTTCCTGCTTTACCAGCTCTCGCCTCTGCTCGACGAGTGGAAGCAGGCCCACCCCACGCTGCGCGTCTTCGCCATCCCCGGGAACGACGACTGCCAAACCATCTTGCCGGCGCTCGAAGAGCTCGAAATGAACGGGCTCGTTGAGAATCTGCACCAGGAAGCAAGAACCTTGGGCGTTTACACACTGGTGGGCCTCTCGTTCGTGCCTCCCACGCCTTTTCACCTGAAAGACTTTGAGCGCCGGGACGGGGAGCGGGGCGCAGACGGCGAGGCGTACACCTATCGCTGCATCCTGGGGACGCCGCGCGGCTTCCTGGTCATCGAGAATTTCGAGGCTTACCTGGATTCCCTGCCCAGCCTCGAGGAGGAACTCCGGCGGCTTCCCGTCGACGACCCTGCGCACACGGTGGCGGTCGTGCATGCGCCGCCCTTCGATACACGCTGCGATGTGCTTTTCGATGGCCGCCACATCGGCAGCAAGTCTCTGCGGCGCTGGATTGAGAAACACCAGCCGCGCTTGACGCTCCACGGCCACATTCACGAGAGCCCCAAACTCTCTGGAACCTTCTTCGACCGGATTGGCGCGACCACCCTCATCAATCCGGGTTGCGACCACGCGCGGCCCCACCTGGTGTTCATCGACCTCGACGACCTCAGCGAACTGGAACACTCCATCTACGGCAAGCAAGCCGTGCAATAGGGCTGAGTTCCTAATCCCAGGGGCAGGCTACCCGTGCTACGCCGCCAATTGCGCCATAAACCCCAATCCAAATTCGGCGAATTGCCACGAGACCAGAAGGTGTAGCGTCGCCAACCAATTGAAAAACATATCCTTAGCCTGGCCTGAGGCATTGGCCTTCTAGCTGCAAGTCCTGATCAACAGCGAGGTGTTAGCTTCTCCGCCATGACCCAGAACAAGCTTCCCAAGCTCCGGCGGCTGTCCCAGGTCCTCTTTCTTGGTCTCTTTCTACTGCATCTGCATGAGACGGAGTTTCGTGGCTCGCTCAAGGCCGCGAGCGGTGACATCCGGCTGCGGATACCTTATCCCAGCATCTTCCTTCAGTCGGACCCGCTGGTGGCCATCTTGGATGTTCTTACTTCGCACGCGCTTTATCGCGGATTGCTGTGGAGCCTGACAATACTCATACCCACCCTCTTCCTGGGCCGCGTCTTCTGTGGCTGGATTTGCCCGCTGGGAACCCTGAACCACTTCCTGGGCAGTTGGAAGTCCCAGCGCAAGCGCGGCCCGCAGCGGCTGGAGTCAAATCGGTACAAGAAATGGCAGACCTGGAAGTATTACTTGCTCCTGGCGGGTCTGATCTCAGCCCTCCTGGGCGGCTCGATAGTGGGGATCCTGGATCCCATCTCGTTCACCGTGCGCTCGCTGGGGATGGCCTTGCTTCCCGGTTTGAACTACGCGCTGGACGCAGCGGCCGGTGCGCTGCATCACTCCGCGTCCCCGCCCCTGCGCACGGCCGGGACCATTGCCCAACTCATCCTGAATGAAACCCTGCTCAGCTTCCGGCAGCCGTATTTCCGCCAGGCGTTTTTCCTGGGCGCGATTTTCATTGCCCTCCTGGTGCTGAACCTGCGCGTCACGCGCTTCTGGTGCCGCGCCCTGTGCCCTTTGGGAGCGTTGCTGGGGATCGTTTCGCGCTGGTCCATCCTGGGCCTGGAAAAGTACCCGGACCACTGCAATGACTGCAACCGCTGCCTGCTCGACTGCCAGGGCGGCGACGATCCCCTTCCCAAGGCGAAGTGGCGCAAGGCGGAATGCCACCTCTGCTTCAATTGCGTGGGCGAGTGCCCGGAGAGCGGACTCCGCTTCAAATTCTTCCCCGTGACCCCCACCACCACCGAGGGCCCCAACCTCGAACGCCGGCGCACCCTGGCGGGTGTGGCGGCGGGCGCCGCGCTGCTGCCCGTGCTGCGCAGCAGTCCGGGGTTCGCGGTCGCGAAAGACCCGCGGCTGATCCGGCCGCCCGGGTCGCTCGACGAGGCGAGCTTCCTCGCCCGCTGTATTCGCTGCGGCGAGTGCATGAAGGTGTGTCCGAACAACGCCCTGCAGCCGGCGCTGCTGGAAGCTGGCCTGGAGGGCCTGTGGACGCCCATACTCGCACCCCGCATCGGCTACTGCGAGCCCAGTTGCGTGCTCTGCGGACAGGTCTGCCCCACGGGCGCCATCTGGGAAATCACGCAGGCGGAAAAAGCCTGGCTGCCCGCCAGCGCCGCCAGGGATTCGAAGCCCATCCGGCTGGGCACGGCTTTCTACGACCGAGGACACTGCCTGCCCTGGGCGATGGCCACGGAATGCATCGTGTGCGAAGAGTGGTGCCCCACGTCTCCCAAGGCGATCTACCTGCGCCCCGCGGAAGTAACGGACGCGGCGGGGGTCTCGAAGCAGGTCCGCCAGCCATACGTCGATCCCGACCGTTGCGTGGGTTGCGGAGCGTGCGAGTTCGCTTGCCCCATCAAAGACCAGCCGGCCGTCTACGTCACCAGCATCGGCGAAAGCCGGTCGAAGTCGAACCAGATTCTGCTCAACCGCCAAACTGGAGGCCCACGCACGTGAAGATTTCAACTCTTGCCATGATTCTCGCCCTCGCCGGCCTGCTCGCCGGCTGCCGCGCGAAGGCGCCCTCCGCCCCGGCGGATTTCTTCCCGGCCAGCCAGTCGGTCGAGAGCTGGGTGAAATCCAGCGACACTCGCACCTTCGAAGCCAGCCACCTGTGGGAGTACATTGATGGCGACGCGGAGAAATACATCCAAGCGGGCGTGGTGAAGACGCTCACCAGCGACTATCGGTTCAATAACAAAGTTGACGCGACCGCTGACGTTTACGTCATGGCCAAACCCGAAGGCGCGAAGAAGATTTATGATTCCGAAGCGGGCGCGGAAAGCCACGCGGTCGAAGTCGGCGAGGCGGGCCGGATTGCCAAGGGTAGCTTGACATTCCACCAAGGGCCGTACTTTGTTCGCCTCGTGGCGTATGAAGATTCGCCGGAAGTCACCAAAGGCCTGACCGACCTGGCCGGCGCAATCAACAGCAGACTGAGCAAAAGCGGCGGGAAGTAAAAACTCAAAACGTCGTAGCCCTAAGGCAATACAGCCCTCTCCCCAGGGGAGAGGGTGCCCGAAGTACGAGGGAGGGGGCCCCGAGCGCCGGGGGTGAGGGGTCAGTCCAAGGGAACAGCCCCCTCCCCAAAAGAGAGGGCTGCGGATTGACAAAGGAGGCCTTATGGCTGGAAAAAACCGAATAGGCCGTCGCGAGTTCATCGTCACCTCCGCCGGAGCGCTAGCCGCGGGGCTGGGCAGCGCCTGCGGGCGCGTGCCCGTGAGCGAAATCGAAGCCGCCGCCGCGAAGGTCGGGCGCCTGCCGCAACGCGCCTTGGACCGCTCCGGCCGCAAGGTCACCGTGCTGATCGGCTCGGCGACCTGGGCGCCGGAGGCCGTCGAGGCCGGCATATTGTGCGGGATCAATTACTGGCACAAGACCGACGAGTGGACTCGCCAGTCCGCCCCGCCGGCGATTGTGAAGAATCGCGAAGCCCATTACTGCGAAATCTGCATCGACCGCGTGCGCGGCAATCACGAAACCGGAGTGATCGACGAAGAGGCCCACTACCAACTCGTCAAGCAGACCGTCGAGCGCACCGGCCTTCGCTACTTCGACGACATGATGTTTCACTTCGGCTACCACAGCACCGCGGAGCTGAAAAACAACCGGGCCTTCATCCGCGCCTACGAGCGCCTGAAAAAGGAAGGCTTGGTGCGCCACCTCTGCCATTCGCAGCACAGCTACAACGGCAACGCGCGGGTGCCGGGCGGAGAGGATCGGGCCACGATCCTGACCGCCGTCGCCGCAGAGGGTGTCTACGAGCATGCGCAGTTTCCCTTCACCTTTGGTGAGGAGGAAGCCCTCACGAAGTTCGTCAGCTTCGCCAAGAGCCAAGGGTTCGGAACCACCGCCATGAAAACCACCGCGGGCGCGGCGCGCATGCAAGCCGACCGCGAATTCATGAAGCAATTCCCGGCAGGCACTACGCCACACAATGCCCTGGCGCGCTGGCTGACCACCTCGACCGACCTCAGCGCCGCGATCGTTCAAATCAACAACCTCGAACAGTTCGTCGATACCTATTCGGGAGCGGGTAAGCCGTTGCGGGCGGCGGACGCGCGCGCCATTGAGGTAATGTCGGCTTACACGAATCGCGAAGTCTGCCGGTTGTGTAATAACTGCCAAAGCCATTGCGCCGAGGGCGTGGCCATCGCAGATATCCTGCGCTATGAACGCTACGCGACCGATTATGGCGAGCGCGAGCGCGCGCGGCGGCTCTATGTCCAACTCGATAAGCGCGGCGACGCCTGCCAAGTGTGCGGCACCTGCCTCCCGCATTGCCCGCAGGGACTGAACATTCCAGTCAAGCTAGCCGACGCGCACCGCCTGCTCAGTTAACCCGCTCCGGCGATCCCGCATTGGCGATTCGGGATGAGCGCCCTGGGGCAAGACCCGGGCTGGCGCAGACATCGCGCCCTTTGCGATGTCTGCGATCAATGAAGAGCAGCCAAGTAATACACGTGATTAAGAGTGCAGCGATGCTCCAGCGGACGCCAGGATTTTGTATCGCAGACATCCCATACTCCGGCATGTCTGCGCCACCCGCCCTTGTGCTTGCGCGGTCCGCTCGCGAGGGCTACAATGCCGTGAAAGGTGGCACTGTATGTGGTGGCAGGTTGTCGGCGGCGGAATCATCACAATACTGACCGCAGTCGTCGTAGAAACCCTTCGCACGCCGAGCCTCGAGTTTTCGATTGAGATCCCCCCACTCGACGCGATATTTCATCCGGACCGGCCGGCCAAGGACGGGCGGTACCTCCGTCTCAAGCTGTTCAACAAACCCCTGCCAAACTGGTTGCGATGGCTGCAACGGGCAACGGCACTGCAGTGCCGTGGGAAAATTACCTTCCATCACCTCGACGGGCAGGATGTCTTCGGTAGAGCGATGGCAGTACGTTGGAGCGGCACTCCCGAACCGGTTCCAATTCAGGCCATCACTGCTGACGGAGTGCAAATCCAGATATTCGACCCTATGAGGCTCACCACCGAGTCACGGATTGATGTCTACCCTGCTGAGAGCCAACTCCTAGATGTCGCCGCTCGATTTGACGACGACGCGGATTGCTACGGTTGGAACAACGAAGCATACTCCTCCCACCCGGTTTGGCGTAATCCAGCCTGGAGATTGGAGCGCGGGCGCTATCTGGTACGGGTGGAAGTCACCTCATCGGGGCAGAAAAGCGTCGGCTTCTTTCGTCTCATAAACGACGTGGCCCGCAGTGATTTTCGCTTGGAGCCCGCCACTCTGGATGACAGCCAGCATCTTGAAGGCGCGGCTTAATAGACTGCGTCTAACAACTCTCCTCATCGCTGGAGTGAACCGCGCGTGAGAGCGGGTAGCCGCGGTCAGTGCCGTCCTGACCGGGGGCTTTTCTCATGCCCGATACCTCAGCGGCAACCGCGCGTAGTCAATCTGCATGGGGCACGCCGCTGCCGTCGCCTTGCCCAAAGCAAAATTGTTGTAACTCGACCACCGCCAATCTTCCGCCCTCTTCACCAGCCCTTTCCGCACCTGATTCATATGAAGCCATTCCAGCAGGCTATGCCTTCGCCATCAAGGGAAGAACCCACGGGCAAAACTAGTCGCCGCGGCGATAGCGTGTGTCTGCCCGCTCATTTCAATCCGAGCTTCTTGCCCGCCACAAGCAGGCGGATCGCCTCCTGCAGCCGCCTCATTTTCGTTTCTTGTTGCTTAGCGGAATCGATCCAACCGATGTACATTCGCCGGTATGAGGGTGCAAGACTCTCGAAATAGCTCCACGCTGTCGGGCAGTTCCTAAGCGCTTCTTGAATGTACTGTGGAAGCTTCGAGGGCGATGGCCTTGGCGCATCATAGCTTCGCTCAGTTGGCGGTCGGTTCAGCCCAGCCAGCATCAATCGCCTGCTTGCCTTAAGCTGCGCATAGCGTTTGCGGTTCGCGGTGGACCACTTGCTATCAGCCTTCCGCGGCGTGAACTTGCGGGCATAACGCGCATCATCGAGGCGCTTGATGAGGCTATCGACCCATCCGAAACATAGTGCTTCATCGACGGCATCCTCGTAGGCGATCGATGCCCGCCCCGTGTGACGTTTGTGGAAGACGAGCCACACCTCCGATTCAGAGTCGTGATGATCGGCGAGCCACCTCCGCCACTGCTCAGGAATCCGTGCATCAAGGGTCTTCAATGTTTTCGAGCGCACCGTTCGATTGCCTCGTGCAGCGTTGTCCGCCCAACGGTCCGGTTGAGCCGCGCGAGCGGGCAGCCACCGTCAGTACCGTCCTGCCCGTGGGCTTTTCTCATGCCAATATCCCAGAGGCAACCGCACATAGTCAATCGGGATGGGGCGCGCCGCTACCGTTGCATTGTCCAAAGCAAATTTGTTGTAACTCGACCACCGGCAATCTTCCGGCCGCTTCAGCAGCCCTTTCCGAACGGGATTCAGGTGCATGTATTCCAGTTTGCCATCGCAGCAAAAGCCCAGGAGAGCACTCAACGTGGCTCGCCGCTCGCAATAGGAGATGTAGCGCAAGGCTCGTTCTCCAGCCTTGCGGCTTTTCCACGGCGCCGTGCCTTGGACGGCGCAGCCCGACAGAATTCGGATTATCTTGTTTGCGGCGCGGCAGGAGCCCGCACCGCTGGAAAAGCCGCAGAGCCTGCCCTGAGCACAGCGAAGGGGCCGTAACGCGGGCCCTGCAATGCCAGGCCGTAATTTCTTGTTTTTTTGGCAAGCTTTCTTTGGACCATTTCTCTGCAGCCGCATAAACAGAGGGTTTCTAAGCATAGATTATCTACCGGAGCCGATGGGTCGCCTTCGTTGTTTGGTTTCCGCCGCCAGGCCGCGTTGCGCTACCTGCTCCACAATTTGTTCCTGAGTGACCCCCTCACCCGTCCCGCCCCGGCTGATGAAAACGCCGGCTGCGGGCCACCCTCTCCCCCAAGGGGGCGAGGGTTATAAGTTCAAATTAACTCCCCCCCTCGCCCCCTTGGGGGAGAGGGGCCGGGGGGAGGGGGTTCTAGGGTGCAGCGTGTGGCCCCCGCCACCAAAGGCTTCGCACTTTTGCCCTTTGCCTTTTGACTTGCTTTTTTCGGCTTTGCCGCCCTGCGCTGCCACGCCGGTGCAAATATCGTTCCCTTCAACCCCGATGTCCGCAAGGCCTTTCGCAGTGAAAGAGCCGTTAACGACGCCTTTGACTTGGTGATCGAGTTGCGCAAGGTGGGAAGCTACAAGCGCAGAGATTACAGTTCGAACGGCGCCTGAGGTTGTGTGACCCGGAGGCAGCCACGGCCAATTCGCCTTGGGAATTGACCGTGGGTTCGTCATCGAAGGAAAAGCCCACGGTCACGAAAGCGGTGACCGCGGCTTGCACCAGAAAACGCTTGACGTGTACGGTATAGCCGTACATACTGGAAGGGTGAAAGGGTAACATGCAACTTGTCCGCTTTCGCCACAAAGGGCTAAGGCAGCTCCATGAGGACGGAAACGCCAAAGGGGTGCCGTCCGCGATGGCCGACAAGCTGCGCAAGCTTCTGTTTGCCCTCGAAACCGCCGAGACGCTGGAGCAGCTCGGCCGGTTTCCCGGCTGGAAGCTGCATCCTCTTAAAGGCGACCTAAAAGGATTATGGAGCCTGACGGTCACGGGAAACTGGCGGTTGATTTTCCGCCACGACGAACGGACCAACACCGCCAGCGACATTGACCTGATCGACTACCACTAGGAGGCCGAAATGCCCATGAAGAACCCGCCCCATCCAGGCGACCTGATTAGAACCGAAGTCATCGAAGCCCTCGGCCTCAGCGTGTCGAAGGCGGCGGAGATTTTGCAGGTGCGCCGCGCCACGCTCTCCGATCTTCTGCACGGCAAGGCCGCGCTGACGCCGGAAATGGCCCTGCGCATCGAAAAGGCGTTCGGCCCGGACATGGACCACCTTCTCCGTATGCAGCTTGCCTATGACGTGGCGAAAACGCGAGCGCACGCACGAGGTATCTCGATCAGGCGCTATGCCCCGGCCTGATGCCGCGCATCGGGTCTAGGGAAAGGCCGGATTTCATGTGCGCGATCCACAATCGTACTCGCAGCATCCAGCCGAGGGAGAGCCAATGAAGAATCCACCCCACCCCGGCGGCTTCGTGCTGCGCCAGTGCATCGAGCCTTTGCGCTTGACGATCACGGCCGCCGCCGCCGCGCTCGGAGACACACGCACGACCCTGTCGGAACTGGTGAACGAGAAGCGCGGGATTTCTCCCGAAATGGCCGTAAGGCTGACGAAGGTTTTCGGGGGCAGTGCCGAAAGCTGGCTCACGCAGCAGGCGCACTACGACCTTGCACAGGTTCACGCCGACCGCATCAAGCTCAGGCGGCTGGAATCGACCGTGGGTTTGTCATCATAGGAAAGGCCCACGTGCCGAAGAGCCACAGACCTTGAAAAGACAGGTCTGCGCCCGGCAGTTCATGGTAGGCTTGGTTGTGGCTGCCGATGAATATTCGCTTTTATCTCGATCCGACCACCGGGCAACCGCACATCCTTGAGCATGGCGTTGACGAAAAAGAAGTTCAGGATGTACTCGAAACGCCGGGCGAAGACCGGCCGGGACGCGACGGTTCGAGAATCGCTGTCGGGCAGACAAGGGCGGGACGTTATCTGCGTGTCATCTATGTTCCCGACCCGGAGCCAGAAAGCGTGTTCGTAGTTACGGCCTACGAACTGAGAGGCAAACCTTTGCTTGCTTACCGGAGACGCAAGCGCACGAGGCGGATATGACCCAAAGTAGATTTCCCACTGGATGGGACGAAGACCGAGTTCAGCGCGTCCTCGCGCACTATCAGCAGCAGACGCCGGAAGAAGCGGTGGCCGAAGATGAAGCGGCATTCGTGGAACAGGACGACACCGTAATGAAAGTTCCCCATGACCTTGTCCCCGCAGTCCGCGAACTTATTGCAAAGCATCAAGAATAGTAGGATCGCGACGGCGCGGGTAACCCCGATGTCCTCAAGGCCTTCCGCCGTACGGGGACGGCTTGCCGCCCCCTTGGTTCCGCATTTACCATGCGGAACGCCGGGTAGGGCAAGCCCTACCCCTACACCTCGTGATTGCATTCACCCATTCGAACGGCGCCTGAGATTGTGTGACCCGGAGGCAGCCAAGGTCAATTCGTCTTTGAAATTGACCGTTCTCATCGAAGGAAAAGCCTACGGTCACAACAGAATTGACCTTAGTTACGTGCTCTCTTATAAAGGTATATCCAATGGTCTTCGCCGAAAAGGGGGAATCGGGGTAGAATGAATCTGGTCGCAACTTTGAAGGAGCCGCCTCATGAGCGAAATTGAGCAACTGGAACAAAGAATCGAGAACCTGCCCCCGCAGGATCTTGCGAGATTTCGGGCTTGGTTTGTAGAGTTCGATGCACGCGTCTGGGACGCTCAAATCGAGGCGGACGCCAAGGCGGGCAAGCTGGATGGCCTCATTACCGAAGCTCTTGCCGACTACAAGGCTGGGAAGGCTCGCGAGCTTTGATTCAATCCCGGCTTCCGGGAAAAATTGACAAACTGGGCTAAATGCGCAGGACTCTGGGGATGAGATACCGTCACCTTGCGTCCCCACGGTTTTGGATGTTATATGAAGCGTTGCCGAGTCAGGTCCGGGCGCTAGCTGACAAGAACTTTGCCCTCCTCAAGTCCGATCCGCGTCACCCTTCCTTGCACTTCAAAAGGCTAAGCCATCTTTGGTCCGTCCGCATCGGCGATCATTACCGGGCACTGGGGACTGACGTCAAGGAGGGAATCTACTGGTTCTGGATCGGACCGCACGCCGAGTACGACCGGATTGTCGGGTAATCGGCGCAGCGCGGGCATTCTCAGTTGCGCGAGGAGCAGGCGTAGGGCGGACCTGTCTTGTAGGTCCGCGGCCCTTGGGCGCGGTCGGTGAGAAAGGCCGCAGACCTTGGAAAACAGGTCTGCGCTACCCATTGATGACCCGTTGGTAGCCACGGCCAATTCGTCTTGGGAATTGACCGTGGGTTCGTCATCGAAGGAAAAGCCCACGAGAGGTCGCCGCGGCGACACCGTGGCTACCCGCTACAAGCAGGTGTAGCGCGATACGCCTGTAGCGGCGATCTTATATCGACATTCCTGCCTTTCCCTTCGGGAAATCGCAAACTACAGGAATCAGCAAGCTGCATCAGCCAACAAGGTCTGAAGGCTTGGCGCCACGGCGGCACTCTTGTCGATCGATTCCACCAACCGCGAAAGCTCGTGCTCACAATCCTCCACAAATAACGGATTTCTCGGTCCGTTTACACAGCACAGATTCCGGATCGCCGGAGGTAGTTGCGGATGCACAAAAGCTCGAAACCAGATGCCTCGGGTAAGGAGGAAAAAGGATGGATATTCGCGAGCGTACGACCGCCACGGCGCGACCACCATGTTGCGCGAACCAATATCCGTGCAGACAGTCAAGAGGACCGCGACATTCGGCGGGAATCCAGTCTCGCCCGCCAAGTATGCCCGTATCGGTTCCTCATCGCTCCCGAGAGAGATGCCACTGGTTTGCTGCCTGAGAGTCTTCCATTTACGAACGGCCGACCTCCATATTACACTCAGCGCGAAATAGGCCAACTTGTCGGTCTCAATGCCGGCTAGGGCACCGGAGTAGACTCTTGTGGTTCCGTTATTCGCCTCGGGCCAGGAAAACCCGAGCCTGTCGAGAAGCGAAAATGAATCCTTCCTTTGGACAAGTCGCATTGCAGCGTCTTCGCCGTTCCTGCTAATTCGTTGCTCGCAGTCCGAGCACAACAGATGCGCCCAGAGCTGGCGATCAGTCGGTATGATGAGTTCCGGGGTAGCCATGATTGCCTTCCCGCCTTCACGGTTCAGGCGATAAAACGCCTTTCCTAGGAAATGACTCCGCTGAAGATCTTGATTCTCTTTCAAACACAGCGCACATCGTCCCTTATGCATACATACCTCTGAGCAAACCATTATCGCATACGTTGCGTTGGCATCACCACTTCCGGGGGCCTGGTTTCCGTGAGTTCAGCCGCTTCGTTCTAAGGGAGAGATACACTTCGAACCTGTAACCTATACCCGGTTCGATCTGCGCATTTCGTTTGTCCGCTTCTTCCTTTGCATCAAAGAGCGTCATTCCGCTCTTCAGGCACTGGGCCGTACGAACTCCAAACTCAACTCTGTAGACCCCCCATAAAGGCCGATCGGCGTCTTCTTCTCTCTGGCTGGGCTCGAGTAGCACATTACCATTCTGGTCTCTCATGCTCATGTAGCACACCCCTCATTTCTGAGGAATAACACCAGAGCAAGCGTAGCGCACATCTCCGCTCTTGAGGTCTGCGCTCTTCGTCATTGATTCACCTGCCGCAAAAGGCGTTCGTATTCCTGCTTATAGGATGCCTTCTTGGGGTCAAGCATGTAGGCCGCGCGAAATTCCTCAAGAGCACCCCGCCAGTCGCCTTTGTGCTCCAGCGCGAGCCCGAGGCCGTAGTGCGCCTTGGCTTCATTGGGGTTCAGGCGTAGCGCTTCGCGAAATTCCACGATTGCGCCGTCCCAGTCGCCCTTCCCTCGGAGCTCGATCGCGAAGCCGAGGACGAGGTGCGCTTTCTTATTATCGGGGTTCAAGCGCAACGCCTCACGGTATTCCGCTATCATCCCATCGAAGTCGTCTTCCTTCCCGAGCGCGTAACCGAGGTCGAGGTGCGTGTCCTCGTCCTTTGGGTTCAAGCGCAGCGCTTCCCGGTACTCCTTGATCGCACCGTCTAAGTCGCCCTTCGTTCGGAGCGCGTCGCCAAGGTTGCTGTGCGCCAGTTCATTATTCGGGTTCAACCGCCGCGCTTCGCGGAATTCCGCGATCGCACCGTCAAGGTCGCCCGCGTCTCGGAGCGTTACGCCGACGTTGTTGTGCGCCATGTCATCATTGGGATTCAGGCGTAGCGATTCACGATATTCCGCGATCTCACCGTCCCGGTCGCCTTTTTCCCCGAGTGCGAGGCCGAGCTGAAAGTGCGCCTCCTCGTACTTTGGGTTCAAACGAAGCGCTTCACGAAATTCCGTGATCGCTCTATCCGCGTCGCCCTTGTGTCCGAGCGCGGTGCCGAGGCTATAGTGCGCCTCTGCAATATTCGGGTTCAAACGCAGCGCCTCGTGTTCTTCAGCGATTTCACTATCCCAGTCACCCTTCTCTCCGAGCGCGAGGCCGAGCATCGTGTGCGCTCTCTCATTACCAGGGTTCAAGCGCAACGCTTCGCGTTCCTCCGCGAGCGCTCCATCCATATCACCCTTGCCCCCAAGCGCTATGCCGAGGTTATTGTGTCCATAGTCATCATTGGGGTTCAAGCGGAGCGCCTTACGTGCTGCTGCCGCCGCATCGTCCCACTTTTCCTGCCGAATCAGGATACCGCTCAGCGCTACGTAAAGGTCGGCGTTTTCAGAGTCGAGCAGCAAGGCCGCGCGGCATTCCTGTTCAGCCTCCGCATACTCTCCCTTCTGTTCGAGTTCCGCTCCCCGCGCCACGTGTTGCCGCACCTCGGCCTGCCGCGCCTGCGCCGCCGGATCAACGGTCGCGGGCTTCGTCACCTTGGCGCCCCTCAGCGCGTTGATTAATTCATCGTCCCCGCCGCCCAGACGCACTTCCTGAAGATAATCATCCTTCACATCGAAGTCGATGCCGCGCTCCTTTACCAGCACCGACACGCGGTAGCTCGGCACCCGGCCCGCCAGCAAGAGAATGACTTGCACTTGGTCGAGCGGCTTCTTGAGAAGGTGCTCGTAGGCTTGTTGACAGTCTGGCTCCTTGGGGTTGTGTTCGTAGGCCGCGCGATACTCCTGTAAGGCTTCCCGCCGTTCGCCTTTCTGCTCAAGCGCATTACCGAGGCTGCAACGGGCAGCGTCGTCGTTCGGATTCAAGCGTAGCGCCTCACGCTCTTCGGCGATTTCCCCATCCCAATCGCCTTTCATCCCAAGCACCTTACCGAGGTAGGCGAGTGCGGCCTCATTCTTTGGGTTCAGACGTAACGCTTCGCGAAATACCGCTATCGCCCCGTCCACGTCGCCCTTGTTTCCAAGCGCCCAGCCGAGGTAACCGTGCGCAATCTCATTATTTGGGTTGAGGCGGAGCGCCTCACGCTCCTCCGTAATCACTTCGTCTGGAATCACTCCCTCCGCATAACCCTTGTTGGCAAGGATACCGCCCAACAAGGCGTGCGCCATGTCATTTTTCGGATTCAAGCGCAGCGCCTCACGAAACTTAGGAATGGCACCGTCCAGGTCGCCCTTCCCCCAAAGCGCTTGGCCAACCCCGTAGTAGGCATAATCATCATTCGGGTCCAGGCGAACGGCCTCGCGAAACTCGTTTTCGGCGTCCGCATACCGCTTGTCCCGCATGAATGCGGCTCCGCGTGCGATGTGTTGCCCGACTTCCGTTTTGCGTGCCTGAAGCGCCGGGTCAACGTTTTCCGGTTTCGTTACCTTGGCACCCTTGAGCGCACTAATTATTTCGTCCTCGCCGCCCGCCAAGCGGACTTCCTGAAGATAGTTAGCCGTCGCCTCAAAGTCGATGCCGCGCTCCTGAACCAGCATAGTGACTTGGTGGCTGGGTACTTGACGCGCGAGTAGGGTAATAACTTGCACTTGGTCAAGCGGTTTCTTCGCGCTCACGGGCTCGGGCGGCTTGGCGGCGCGCAGCGCCTTAAGAAATGCCTCGCTCGCGCCTGCGGCCTTGAGGCTTTGGAGAAAATCCTCCGCCGGCGCAAAATCAATCCCGCGCTGCTCGATCAGCTTTGCGCCCGAATCGTCTCCCAGTCCGGCGCGCACCATGTTGCTGACCTGCTCCTGGGTAAAGGGCTTTGCCGGGCTGAAGCCCGGCGCTACAGGTTTCTGTTGCGCCCGCATGGGCAGCGGCAGAATCAGTGCTATGACGAGCATCAGGATGGTCACGACCGGTCGACGCCGCATCGGCACCTCCCGAAAGCGGGAATCACTGCGACGATTGGTCGGCATTCTACCACCCCTCTTGCCCAGCCGACGCGAAAAGCCGCGGACCTCTGCTATGTGTGCCCGCGCCTTCTCGCCCCAGCCCGCGCAGCGGGCGACAGGTCGTAGCCCACAGCGCGAGAAGCTGTGAAATAATCCCCGAAGACCCTTCTCACCGCAGAGTCGCGGAGGCGCAGAGGTTTGAAAACAAAAGGCCCTTTCTCTGCGTCTCGGCGCCTCTGCGGTGAAGGCACCCATTTTTTCACACCTTCTACTACGATGTGTGGGCATTCTACCACCCCGGTTGCCCGGCTGGCGCGAAAGGGCGGTGCTGGTGCCATTGGGAATGGAATCCCTTTCGAAACACTGGTCATTCCCGCGAAGCTTGTCCCCGCGAAGGCGGGGAGCGGGAATCCAGTCCGTCGGCGACGCATTTCCAATGGCTTGCGGAGTAGATTCCCGCTTTCGCGGGAATGACTGCACCTGGGAACGCCCGTGTCTCGCAAATGGCAACCAGTACCGAAAAGCCGCGGACACACAGCGGAGGTCCGCGCCACGCTGGCTTGACCACCCCCTGCCCCCCTCCTGAACCAGGAGGGGAATAATTCGGACAATTAGGCGGCCCTCCGTTACGATTTTGCCTACCGGTAGTCACAATCGAACTGACACCCATTGACATACCCCCGGCGCTTGGCGGTAGTCTACGAGGGTGAGGACTGCGGCCGAACAGGGCTCGGCTTCGATGGTCAACTTGACGCTGGAGCGGGGAGTTTGCCTCGCCAGATGGCGGCAGAAAGCCGCCTCTACATCCCATTGACCCACAGCGCTACTCCACTATGTAATAGAAAACAAATGTTGTTAGCGTTTAGAGGCAAAATCCTTAAGAATCTATGTCATTGACAGTAAAAGAGTTACTTGATTATGCTGCGATTTACCCCGGCCGTCCTCCATTATGTACTAGAAAACAAATGGGGTTAGCCGTTTCGAGGCAAAACCTTAAAAAAGTCTATGCAATTGAAAGCAAAGTAGTTATTTGATTTCACTGCGGCGGAGCGCCGAAGAAACGCGGGGGGGAAATATGAAGGTAAGTTCCATTATGTTGTTGAAAACACATGTAGAAAAAATGTCAGTTTATTGGCTCTCCATTATGTTGATGAAAATACACAAGTTATAGTGCCATCTCCATTATGTTGATGAAACTAAATGACTACTGCGTTGGACCGAGGGCGAGAAGTGCCGGGGTCTTTCCTTCGTTTCACTCAGGACCGGTCGCCGGGACAGAAAGTTCGCCGGTCCTAATGGCGGACGACCTCCTCAGCATGATAGGAAGCATAGCGCGGACCTGTCTGGAAGGTTCGCGGCCTTTGGCACCCTCCGCGCTCGGGGTGAACGCCAAGCGAAGTGCCCCCTCACCCCCGGTGCTCGGGGCCCCCCACCCGCTCCGGCTGGTGAAAGCGCCGGCAGCGGGCCACCCTCTTCCGCAAGGGGCGAGGGCTGGTACGACAGGAAGCATCGGCGCATCGGCCGGTCCACCCACTCCCGCGAGGGGAGAGGGCTGTTCAATCACCCGATGGGCCGATGGCAAAAGCAGTGACAAGTGACGAGTGACCAGTGACAAGAAGAAGGCGAAGTCTGAAAAGGGCAAAGCGGGGAGCGCCGACGGCCAAACCCCAGCGTGACACACTACCCCACATCGGTTATCGGTAGTGTCAGGTGAGAAGATGAATCAATTTGCTGACTTCGAAAATCGCAAATCACTCAATCACCCGATCATCAAAGCAGTGACAAGTGACGAGTGACCAGTGACAAGAAGAAGGCGAAGTCTGAAAAGGGAAAGGCGGGGAGCGGCGACGGCCAAACCCCAGCGTGACACACTACCCCGTATCAGTTATCGGTAGTGTCAGGTGAGAAGATGAATCAATTTGCTGACTTCGAGAATCACAAAATCGCAAATCACAAATCACTCAATCTCCCGATCACCCGATCACCCGATCTCCCGATGACCCGATCACCCCGATCGCATGAATTGACTTCTCGCAGTTGGTCGGCTAGGCTGGATTTCTGGGCGAATCTCGGGAGAACATGGCAACTGCCGTATCGGGCGCAGGCTGCCAACGCTCTGAAGGAAGCATGAAGAGGGTTTATCTCGACAACAACGCCACCACTCCGCTCGCGCCGGAAGTGTTCGAGGCCATGCGGCCGTACCTTCTCGAAGACTATGGCAACGCCTCGTCAATCCATTGGTTCGGGCAGCGCGCCAAGGCGGCCGTAGAGAAAGCTCGCGAGCAGGTGGCCCGCTTACTCAACGCGCGGATCAGCGAGATCGTCTTCACGAGCGGCGGGACGGAGTCCGACAACGCCGCAATTTTCGGCATCGTCGAGGCGGCACGTGGCGAGCGCAAGCACGTGGTCACGACGGCCATCGAGCACCACGCCGTGCTCTCAACCGTCCAGGCCGTGGAGAAACGTGGAGTGAGCGTAACCTTCGTGCCCGTGGGTGCGAGTGGCGTCATCGACCCACAGGACGTGGCGAACGCGGTCCGCCCCGAAACCGTGCTGATCAGCGTAATGCACGCCAACAACGAACTCGGTACGATCCAGCCGCTCGAGGAAATTGGCCGCCTGGCGCGGGAACGCGACATCTATTTTCATACCGATGCGGTGCAGTCGGTAGGCAAGATTCCGGTGGATGTCCAAAAACTCGACGTGGATCTCCTCGCGCTTTCCGCCCACAAGCTGCACGGCCCCCAAGGTGTAGGTGCGCTGTACGTCCGGAAAAGCACCCTCCTGCGGCCACTCATGCACGGCGGGCATCACGAGCGCGACCGGCGGCCGGGCACCGAAAACGTGGCGGGAATCGTGGGGCTGGGCGCGGCGGCAGAACTGGCGCGCGCGCACCAGGCCGAAGAAGCAGGCCGCGTAGCGGCGCTGCGCGACCGTCTGGAAGCGGGCATTCGGGAGCGTGTAGCGGGGGTGGTCGTGAACGGCGACCCCACCCGGCGGCTGCCCACTACCACCAACCTGGCCTTTGACTTCCTCGAGGGCGAAGGGTTTGTGATCGCCATGGACCTGCGCGGTATCGCCTGTTCCACCGGCGCGGCGTGCTCGTCGGGCTCGCTCGAGCCGTCGCATGTGCTCTCGGCCATCGGACTCAAGCCCGAGCAGGCTCGCGCCAGCATCCGCTTCAGCCTGGGCCGCTTCACGACACCTGAGGACATCGACACCACCCTCGCCATTCTGCCCGCCGTGGTGGAACAACTGCGCTCACTCTCGCCGCATTACCGGAAAGAAGCTGTCAGCGCTCAGCAGTCAGCGGTCAGCAAGAACGGCTAGCGTGGGAAGGACGGAACCCGCTGGTCAGGGCTGAGGCGTTTCCGACTAGACCATCCGCCCTCAGCGGTCATCCAGCGCTGAAAGCTGATAGCTGATAGCTGAAAGCTTTTCTATGACCATTGCCATTGCCATGAGCGGCGGGGTCGATAGCTCGACGGCCGCCGCTCTGCTCGCGGAAAACAACTCGCTCCGCCCGGCCGGCTCTCCCCCGGCGGTGGTGGGGCTGACGATGCAGCTCTGGAACCAGCGCCGCCTGCCGCAGTTGCTCGGCCTGGGAGCAGACGCGGGCGGCCACGCCAGCGGACGCTGCTGCTCTCTCGACGACGTGTACGACGCGCGCGCCGTGGCGAGCTACCTGGGCATTCCTTACTACGTCATCAACCTGGAGAAGCAGTTCGAAGCCACCGTGGTGCGGCCCTTCGTGGAACGCTATCTGGCCGGCGAAACACCCATCCCCTGCAGCCTGTGCAACTCCGAGATCAAGTTTGCGCAGTTCATCACGACGGCGCGGCAAATCGGCGCGGAGCGCATCGCCACAGGCCACTACGCGCGCATCCGTCGCGACGAGCGGACCGGCCGCTACCAGCTTCTGCGCGGCGTCGATCGCTCCAAAGACCAGGCTTACTTCCTCTTCGGATTGACACAGGAACAACTGGCGCAGGCCGAGTTCCCACTGGGCGAGATGACCAAGCGGCAGGTGCGGGCCCTGGCCCGCGCCCGGGGCCTGCCCGTAGCCGAGAAGGCGGAAAGCCAGGAGATTTGCTTTGTGCCCACGGGGAGCTATCGCCAGTTCATTCGCGCCTACCTGGCCGAGCAACAACGCCAACCCGAAGCGGCGCCGGGCGAGGTGGTCTCAACCGACGGGCGTGTGCTCGCCGAGCACCAGGGCCTGCACGACTTCACCGTGGGCCAGCGGAAGGGACTGGGTGTGGCGGTGGGCGAACCGCTCTACGTGATCGCGCTCGATCCGGCGAAGAACCGCGTCGTCGTGGGCCAGGACCGTGATCTTTTTCGCAGCCGCTTCCGCGTCCGTAGTGTGAACTGGATTCGGCCGCTGCGAGAGGGCGACGCCGTGGATGCGGACGTCAAAATTCGCCACAATCATCCCGGAGCTGCGGCGCAAGTCGAAGCGCAGGCGGGCTCCGAGGCCCTCGTCGAATTCCTCCAGCCGCAGCGCGCCATCACCCCCGGCCAGGCTGCCGTGTTTTATGACGGAGACGAAGTCCTGGGCGGTGGGTGGATTGCGTCGGTACTTTGAATTCCTCAACCCAAGAAGGGTTTCACCACAGAGGCCACAGAGGTCGCGGAGAACAGACACAGATGAAAACTGTGGGTCAACAAACTAAAGAACCGTAATCCCTGCCCGCGCCAGCAGAAGTACTTTTCTCTGTGGTCTCTGTGCACTCTGTGGTGAGTGTCTTGTTCGCGCTGGGAGGAGAATTTCGGAGTGAGTAGTATAGGGAATGATGGTTGGCGGTCAACGCTTGGGTGGGCGGAGGCGTCACCCAGAAAGCTGGGAGGGCCCGCACTCAGCGCTGTGCGCGGGTGGAGAGACAGCTCTCTTGCTGTCGTCTTGCCGCACGCGGCCGAGCCCGTCAGATGAAGAGTTGCTCGTCCTGGGTCGCTTCGCTCACGTTGGTGACGCGGCGGCGCGTGAAGAGAAACTCCAGGCCGGAGCGTACACCCTTGACGACCGCCGAGATCTCCTGGATGGGGCCGAGCACGCCGCGCTGGACGGCGCCCGCCGTGGTCTCAACCTTCTCGACCAAGTCGGACACCATCCGGTCCACGCGAACCATCTGTAGCCGGCTCTTCTCCAGCAGTTCGGCGGCCACCTCGTCCGCATTGATCGTGCGGTTGCGGAGTATTCTGCTGATCTCCGCAAGGTTCGCGGTGATGTTCCGCAACGGCTCGCGCGAATTGTTGGCGATCTCAAGCGCGGATTGGGTCAGAGGGTCGATTCGCTGCTTGACGTCCGATCGCACGCTTTCAATCTGCCCGGGAATTTTGCGGATGGCGAGCCAAATTCCCAGCATCGCTCCGGCCTGCATCAGGACCGCGATCGACACCAGAATTATAGCCACGGTCAGCGCAGTGTTTTGCTCCATGATTAGCTCACAAGAGGCTTAGCCGCCTCAGGCGCCTTGCTTGCCTTTGGTTTTTTCTTCCTGGTACGCTTGCTTACCCGCTTCTAGCGCGGCGGAGAGCAGTTCCTTCTGCTTGGTGACCAGACCCTTGCCTTTCTCCACTGCCTCTTCCGCCTGCTGGCAAAGCTCATCAGCCTTCGTCTTGACAAAGTCGCGGCCCTCGCCCGCTTTCAGGGCAATCATGTCCCGGGTTTCTTTTCCGGAACGCGGGGCGAAAAGCAGGGCGAGAACTGCGCCAATCCCCAAACCAGCCAGAAAAAATCCCACCTTAGATGTACCGTTCTCTTCACTCATTGGTTTCCTCCCCTCTGCTAGCGCGTGAAGGTCTCACGCGCCGTCTGCTTCCCCGCTTCCAGGACCTCCGCCAGGCGATCCTTCTGCTTGCTTACCAGTTCTTTTCCCTGGTCGACGAGGTCTTCCGCTTGCTTGCGGAGTTCGCGCCCCTTGGTTGCAACAAAGTTCTTGCCTTCCTGGGTTTTGTCAACAATACGCTTCCGTGTTTCTTCCCCCGACAGGGGAGCAAAAAGCAGAGCCACTGCGGCCCCAATCCCGAACCCTGCCAGGAAATATGCAACCTTGGTTGAGACGTTGCAGTTTGCCATGATTCACCTCCGGCTTTCAGAGCTTCTAATCTACCACTCTAATCTATGTAATACAAAGCAAATTTTTGATTATATTCATGATAGTTGTTAGACCGGCCAGACGGTGTATTTAAGGTTGGGGTGGCTTTGCAAGATAATCGAAGATTCGCTGGGCTTGGCTTGGTTTCACCACTTGCCCCAACTCTTCCCGCGACAAGCCTCGCAGTTTGTCCAAGCTTCCAAAGTGGCTGAGGAGCTTGCGGGCTGTCTTTTCCCCCACTCCGGGGATCTCGACGAGTTCCGTCGTGACTTGGCGCTTGGCGCGCCGGGCGCGATGAAAGGTGACCGCAAAGCGGTGCGCCTCATCACGAATCTGCTGGACCAGGTGCAGCGCGGGGGAGTGGTGATCCAGCGCCACGGGTTCATTCTCGCGACCCTGCACACAGAGGATTTCCTCCCGTTTGGCGATGCTCGCCAGCGGCTGGTTGATAATTCCCAGTTCTTCCAGTGCCGCCGCCGCCGCGTGGAGTTGGCCCACGCCGCCGTCAATGAGCACCAGATCCGGGAATGTTTTCTTCTCCTCCTGCAAGCGCCGATAGCGGCGCCCCACCACTTCTTTCATGCTGGCGAAGTCATCATTCTGCGGAACGGTTTTGATGATGTATTTCCGGTAGTCTGCTTTCTTCATCTTCCCTGCTTCCCAGACCACCATGGAAGCGACGATGTCAGTCCCCTGGGTGTGGGAGACGTCGAAGGCCTCGATGCGGTTAGGCGGCTTCAGAAGGTCGAGCGCTTCGCTGAGGCTCTCCAAGGTTTCGCGGGGTTGGGGTTTCAGAATACGGAAGCGCCGCTCGAAAGAGTGCCGGGCATTGCGCGCGACCAGTTCCAGAAGGGCGCGCTTGCGGCCGGCCCGGGGGGTCAGGATGTGAACGGGACGTCCGCGCTTGCGAGAGAGCAACTCCTCCAGGATCTCCCGGTCGTCGAAATCCACGGGCGCGTGAATCTCGCCCGGCAGATACTGCTGGTCCAGGTAGATTTGCTTCAGCAGCGAGGAGAAGAATTCGCCGGGGTTGAATTCGCCCAAGTCCTCCCAAAAAAACTCTCGCCGGTCGAGCACGCGCCCGCCGCGCAAATGGAACAGGTTGACGGCGGCCAGCGGGCCCTCTTGGTGGAAACCGAGAATGTCGGCTTCCTCTCCGGAATGCGCTGCCATTTTCTGCCGTTCCCGGACCTCTTCCACCGTCTGAATCTGGTCGCGATAGCGGGCGGCATCCTCGAACTCCAGCTTATGGGAAGCATCCGCCATGCGGCCGTGGAGGCTGCGGACCAATTCGTTTTCCCGGCCCTCCAGCAGCCACCGCGCGTCCCGGACGGCTTCCGCGTAACGCTCCAGCGTGGTCAAGCTCTCGACGCACGGGCCCAGGCAGCGCTTGATGTAATACTGCAGGCAGGGCCGCGGATGATAACGCGTCAAGTCCACGCGACAGGACGGAACCAGCCACTGCCGATGAATGAAATCCACGATTCGATAGGCCAAGTTGGCGGGAAAGTACGGACCGTAGTAAACCGCCCCGTCTTTCTTGACGCGCCGCGTCACATAAACGCGCGGAAACCGCTCGGTGACCGTCAGCTTGATATAGGGGTAGCTCTTGTCGTCGCGGAGAAGAATGTTGTACCGGGGCTTGAACTGCTTGATCAGGTTGTTCTCGAGCGCCATGGCCTCGTGCTCGTTGTCCACGAGGATGGTCTCAAGGTCATGCGCCACCTCGAGCATCCGGTCGCGTTTCTCATCGCCGCTGTGCGAGTCCTGGAAATAGGAACGGACGCGGTGCCGCAGGGACTTGGCTTTGCCGACATAGATGGGTTGGCCCGCCTCGTCCTTGAACACGTACACCCCGGGGTGTACGGGCAGAGCTTCGGCTTTTTCCGGAAGCGTGGGGTTCACGGGCTCCTCAACGTTCCATTATCCCCGAGCATCTAAAGTTCTGAAAGGGACGAGCGTTGACACAAGTTCCCGCACCGGAGGAAAATCCCAGGTATGCACCAGGCACTGAAGATCGGGTGGGCCGTGGCTCTCGGGTTCGCCCTGGCCGCACCCGCGGTTTACGCGCAGGTTAAAGAGGAACCTCCGCCCCCCTCGATAGAGGACAATCAGAAATACGTCAGCCAGGGGCCTGCGAAATGCGTCGAAGTCGGTAACTATTACTTGCGAAGGAATAAGGTTGAGGCAGCCCTCAGCCGCTTCCAAGAAGCGTTCAGGGTCAACCCGCATTACGCCCCCGCCTACCTGGGCCTGGGCAAGGTGTACGAGAGGATGGGTCTCAAGCAAAAAGCCCTCGAGGCTTACAAACACTATCTCGACGAGCTTCCTTCCGCAAAAGACGCTGCCGAAGCCAAAGATGCCCAAAGAGCCATGGCGCGCTTGCAGAGGGAAGTGGGGCCGCGCGATAGCCCTGCGAAGACTAACCCCCCTCGGTAGAATCGCCCCCGTCCGTATCCGCCGCGGTGTCGGTGTCGAGATACTCCTCCAGGACGGTAGCAGCTCGCTCGGCGTCCTCTTCGCGCACCAGCATGTGAACGTCCAGCACCGGAAGCACATTCGCGGCGCCCTGACCCGACTGAACACAAGGAATTCCCTGCGACTGAAGAATGTTCCGCGCCAAGTCGGCGTCCATCTGCGCGGTGCCCCCTGCAAAAGTGCGCACGGAGACGAGCTTCACGTCTTTTTCATTGGTGATCTCGACCCGCGGCGGGGCCTCGGGCGGCGAGCCGGGCTGCAGATCGGAACCACAGTCTTCGCATTTCTTCGTCCCTTCCACGTATTCAATGAAACACTGAGGACAATACGGCATGGTGGAACCTCGGCCTACCTTTCCCAGTATAGAACTTTCCGGAACCGGCGGCGTCGATTTCCTCTCAGCAGGCTGCTGGAGAAGCCTCCCGCCGATGTCATCCTCAGCCCTTCGCTGCCATCCTGAGTCCTTCGCTGTCATTCTGAGCGAAGCGAAGAATCTCGCCCTGCCCGCTCAGGATAAACTGCGCGAAGGATCTTGCTCTGCCGGCTCAGCGCAATCTCTGCGAAGGATCTGGCTCTGGGTTTTTGTGCCGAACCAAGGCGAGATGCTTCGTCCGCCGCGGCGGACTCAGCATGACAGGCGCCCTTTATCAGCAGCCTGTGAGAGGATTTTTGCGGTGGAGTGATTTCGAGGGCTATAATGCTGGTCGAAATTCTAGGGCTGAGCGGTCAGAGCCGGTCCCGCGGATTATCGGCTCACCATCCGCTCTACCCAGGAGGCGTCTATGCGGTGGCTTCCCAACTTACTCGTCATCCTGGCGGCCGTCGGACTGCTGATCGGGCTGGGGATTCGCCTGGTAAAGGGCGGCCTCCTCGCCGATCAGCTTTTCTTCTGGCGAGGTTCGCTGGCGTTACTCGTTCTGTCGATTGCCGTGAGCTTGATCCAGCTTCGCAATAAATAGGGCGGGCGGGCTGCGCGGGTCTTTCACCCTGCCGGGGATAGGGTGGCCCCGCGGCCGCAATCGAGAATCCCCGCTTTGGAGGTGCGCGTGGCTTTGTGCATCCACTTCCGCCGGAGAATGGGCAGGCTGGCGCTGGCCGCCGCTCTTGTGGCGCTCACTGGAATTTCCAGCCTCTGCGTTATTCAACTTGGGGCGCAAGAGCCGCCTTACGACCTACTGATTTCCAACGGCCACATCGTGGACGGCAGCGGAAGTCCGTGGTTCACGGGCAGCATTGCCGTAAAAGACGGCAAGATTGCGGATGTCGGCAGGCTTGGGAACGCGACGGCGAAGCGCGTGATCGATGCCAGGGGGCTGGTGGTCGCTCCGGGCTTCATCGACCTGCACAGCCATTCGGACTTCACCCTGCTTGTGGACGGCCTCGGGCAAAGCAAGGTTCGCCAGGGCGTGACGACGGAGATTCTCGGTGAAGACTCTTCCGCCGGACCTGTCCTGGGACCTCTCGCGCCGGAGTTCGACCAGGGCCTTCTGCGCTACAGCTTGACCCGTGACTGGACGACGCTGGGTGACTATTTTGCTCGAGTTGAACGCCAGGGCATTTCCCTGAACATCGCCTCATACGTCGGCAGCGGGCAGGTGAGGGCCGCGGTCCTGGGCAACGTCGATCGCGCGCCCACGGCGGCGGAATTTGAGCAAATGGAAAAGCTGGTCGACCAGGCGATGCGCGATGGCGCCATTGGGCTCTCTTCAGGCTTGATCTACCCGCCCAACCTGTTTGCCCAAACCAGCGAGCTGATTGCGCTGTCCAAGGTGACCGCGAAGTGTGGGGGAATCTACACCAGCCACATTCGCGGGGAAGGAAGCCACTGGAAGAAATCCGTGGACGAAGCCATCGAGATCAGCGAGAAGGCCGGATTGCCTGCCCACATTTTGCACTTCAAGATTGACGGCCACGCGAACTGGGGACAGATGGCGGAGCAAGTAAGAGAGGTTCAGGCCGCGCGCGACCGCGGCGTGGACATCACCGCCGACCAGTACCCCTACATTGCGGCGATGACGGGGCTGGAGATGTGCATTCCACCCAAACTCCTGGAGGGCACTTCGGAAGATGTGGTGAAGCGGCTGAAGGACCCCAAGGTTCGCGAGCAAATTCGCCAAGCCATCTCGACCGGGCTGCCTGGCTGGGAAGACAACGAAGTGAAGAGCGTGGGGGGATGGCACGGGGTGCTGGTGGCGTCGCTGCAGAAGCCGGAGAACAAGAAATACGAAGGCAAACGCATGGATGAGGTGGCCAAAATGATGGGCCGGGATCCGGTGGATGCACTCTCGGATCTCCTGGTCTCGGAAGGCGGGTCCGCCGAGGCCATTTACTTCAGCATGGGTGAAGCGGATGTGGAATGGGCCATGAAACAGCCGTGGGTCGGAATCGGCTCCGACGGCAGCGCGGTCAACCCGGAAATGACCTTCGTGGGCAAGCCTCATCCGCGCTTCTACGGGACGTTTCCGCGGGTGCTGGGAGTCTACGTGCGCGAGAAGAATGTGCTGACACTCCCCGACGCCGTTCGCAAGATGACCTCGCTCCCGGCGGCGATCACGGGCTTGAGCGATCGCGGCTTGTTGCGGCCCGGAATGGCGGCGGACATCACTCTCTTCGATCCCCAGACGGTGAAAGATAAGGCCACCTTTGAGAATCCCTTGCAGTATCCCGTGGGCATTCCTTACGTCATTGTGAATGGCGTGGTGGTCATCGACCAGGACCAGCACACCGGCGCAAAACCCGGGCGGGTGCTGCGCGGGCGGGGCAGGAAGATCAGTGAACAGTGAAGAGTGCCCATTGACGAGCAAGATGGAACCCTTCAAAGGAAATTCTCGAAAGTTGCGGCATCGATCCGCGTGTGGACGTTCTGGGTGGGCGCAGGATCGTCTAACTCGACGACAGAGGAAGAGTTGGGGAAATTCTGCGGATGAATGGCAAGGCACGGCTTGTGCGTCAGCACCGAGTTGTAGATGATTCCTTCGATTCCCGCATCCATTACGATCCGTCCAAAGACCTGCGACGGTGACGGACTATCAAGTCGCATCGGCATGGCTCGCCAGTTTAGATCCTGAAGCACTTCCACCATTCGGCTGACCGTCCTGACCAACCGTAGTAGTGGAGACAAGCCAAGTCTCCTCGCTTTGGCAGTTAATGGCCCCGACAACCTGAAGTCCTTTATTAGATTCACGAAGCCCGCTAAATTCCTCCTATCGCGAGCATCCAGAACGGATTCGAGTTTTCCACTCACTGACACGGCGGTGACGGAATCGGGTTTGGTGAGAACAAACTCTTCGGCTGTAAGCGAACTCCCAGGCATGTCTCGCCCAAGGAGTTCGGCTAGGGCCGTCCCTTTGTCGGAAGCCAAGTATAACGCGGGAAAGACTGGATATCGCGCGGTGTCGATCGCCCCAATATTAAAGCGGCCACCGGGATCGACCACACTCCCCTTCGTGCTGAGCGGATCGAGAGAATACCTGTATTTCACGACCCGTTGCCATCTTGAGAATTCGAATGGCGCAGCCCCTTCACGAAGCGAACTTTTCAAAGAGTCGTAAACCTGGTTTCTTTGGAAGGCAAGTTCAGCGTAGTATTCCCAGAAGAACTGAACCAACTGCTCGTACCGTGCCCTGGACACGGGGATGTCCGCAACTAGACCATAATCAATTACCTTTTCAGGATCACTCATGAGGGAGATCGTTCGTTGTCAGCCAGGGCATTCGTGATGAATCGATGTAGCTTGTTGAACCGGCCGACCCGTATCATGTCGCGCGGAGCGACGTTTCCCAAAAGAGGGTTGGGGGTCTTGAACCACAAGACCGTCTTCTGCCCATCTTTGAAATACTGCGCTACCAATGCCAGCGCGACTGCCCATTCCCTCACCCGGTCCTCCAGTTCTTTCGGCATCTTCTGGTCATACCGGACGGACTGCACGGGAATGTTCGAGGCTCTGGCGACGTCTTTTTTCTTGAAGCCTAGGAGTCCTACAGCCTTCTGGTAATCAGTTTCCCCGGACGGAAACAGCGCTAGATAGTCCTCTCTCGGCACAGTATCAAAAAGTGCTGCTCCACTCATCGGCACCCCTCATCCCATATTTGTTCCATACTTCACCCATGATTCTACCACGCACAATTGGTTCCAGCAAAGCTCGTTCTCCGCTCGCAAAACTCACGTTACCTGGCCGGTGTAAAGATCACCGCCGCCCCGCCGCCAGGCGCCAGGTGTAGCGTGAGCTTGTCAGCCATCTTCATTTTTTTCCTGCTGATGGCCAGGCTGGTCGCGACCTTATCCGCATCCGTACCATCCGCGAAAATCTGCGCTTCGTATTCGCCCGCGCCCAATAAGCCGAGCGGAATTTCCAGGTCACGTGCGTCCCAGTTCGTCATCGCACCCAGATACCAGGTGTCGCCATGGCGGCGAGCAATCGTGACGTAACGCGCGGGCTCGCCGTTCAGAACCTTCGTTTCATCCCAAACCGTGGGAACCTTATCCAGGAATTCCATCCCCGGATTGTGGTCATAATCTTCGGGGTAATCCGAGAGCATCACGAGCGGGCTTTCGAAAACCACGTACATGGCCAACTGATGGGCCCGGGTTCCCTGGCACATCGGTTCAAGATTCCGGGGCTTGAACTGCTCGCGTGTGGCGTTGTTGAAGCAGCCCGGCGTGTAGTCCATGGGACCGGCGAGCATGCGCGTGAAGGGAATGGTGACGTCATGTTCGGGCGTCACGCGGTCGCTCCACTTGCTGTATTCCATGCCCATCACGCCTTCGCGGGTGAGGAGATTCGGATAAGTCCGGCGCAGGCCGGTGGGTTTGTACGCTCCGTGAAGATCCACAACCAGATGATGTTCCGCCGCCTTGCGGACCAGGCGCTCATAGAAGTTCACCATCTGCTGATCGTCGTGGTCCATGAAATCCACTTTGATCCCGGCAGCACCCCACTTCGCATAGAGGTCCAGCGCCTCATCCATCTGCTTGTCCATCGCCCCCCAATATACCCACAGCAACACTTTGACACCCTTCTGTTTCGCGTGAGCGATGATCTCTGGGACGTTCACCTCCGGGACGTAGCTCAGAATATCGTCCGGGTGCGTGTAATCCTTTGCCGGGTACCAACCCGCATCCACGAGCATGTACTCAAGGTGATGCTCGGCAGCGAAATCGACGTAGTGCTCCATGGTCGCAGTGTTCATGCCCGGCTGGAAGCTGACGTTGCGCGCAAAACTGCCGGACCACCAATCCCAAGCCGCCTTGCCGGGCTCGATCCAGGAAGTGTCCGCCAGGGCCGACGGAGCGCTGAGGTTCAGGATGAGATAGTTGGACTCGATCAAGCCGCCCGGGCGATCGTTGATCAGGAGCACGCGCCAAGGGGACGTCTTGGGCGTGGAACCGAGCACCGCCTGATCCATGCGGTCGCGGGACGGCGAAAGTCTGCTGACCAGGGCATTCTCAAATCCCGGAACGCCGCCGACGTACATGCCGGCGTAGTCGGTGAGATCGGCTTCCAGGAGTCCCACCCAGGGGCCGCCGGGAATCTTCACGAGCAGCGGGAGGTTGATGATGGAGGAAGGCTTGATGAGATTCAGCTTCGTCGGGCCGTACTCCCCTTCGTTGCTGGTGTTGAAGCGGCCCAGGTTCAAGGCAAAAGCCGAGACCTCACGCGCGAAGTAAAAGCCGGTGTTCTCCGCCAGGAGCGTGAACTTTTCGAGAGCCGGTTGTTGAGGCAGGAAGTAGCGGAAGGCGGCGCCTTCGTTGTAGGCGCGGAAGATCAGGTCAACACGACGCCCGGGCGGCTGCTTCTCCTGGAGCGAAACCCGGAGTTGGTTGTAATGGTCGGGGATGTTCCGCTGGGCGCCGAAGGGGTTCGTCCACGCGTCGGCGTGGGAATGCTGGTCGGTGTCGATGATTTCAAAGTCATGGTCCAGCGGGGACGCGCCATCGAAGTCGAGACCCAGCGGTGAGTCCGTCAAAACCGCCACGCCCCGGTAAGTGATGCGGTAATAGGCGCGCATACCGGGCAGGTAGGGTTGGGGATTGGACTTGAGCGCGAAGGAAATCACCAGATTGCCATCGGGCGAAGTCACGCTGAGCGCGTCCGCCGCGCGGGCGCCAGGAGTGGAAACCAAGATAAGGATGAAGCAAGTCGTGGCGAAGAGCAGGCGGGAAAATGTACGTTCCATAGGTCGATCCTCCCTGAAGCGCCTCGCCGCTTGAATTACGAGGCGCAGAAGTGCTTAAGCTGGCGGCAAGCCTGTTCATATTTGGGGAACTGCTTCTCGGCCTCGCGGAATTCCCGAGAGTGCACCACTCTCCGATGGCCTCGCCGTTCCACGGGGAATCGCATGTGCAGCATTTCGTGGTAAACGACGTACTCCACCAGATAGCGAGGAACAGAGGGCGAGTCGAGCCTGCGGCTAACGACGATCGTGGCATGCCCGGAATCATAGTGGCCAAGCAGCGTGCGCGAGAGTTGGTGGCTCCAGCCGAGGCGAGGTGTGGGAAGCTTCTCCAGAAAGAAACGGCGATTCAACCGGTGGAAAATCTCTTCCAGATCATAATGCCGGCCGCGCGCCGGCAACAGGCGTTTTCTACCGCGCTCGCGCCGCGTCGCGTCGATGTGGCTGCGAATCGCCGGCCGGAACGTATACGCCAGGTAGCACTCCCGCGCCTCGCGCGAGGGGCGGCGCCGGAAGATGCGAGCCAGCAGGATTTCCGCCAACGCCTCCAGCACCAGGGGTGAAGCCTTCGCCAGCACGTCCGCAACGCGGGCTATCACTTCGCCGTCCCGCAGAGTGATCGTGCTCCGCAACCCCGCGAAGGGATGGAATCCCGCCGAGATACTTCCCACCGAAGACTTGATCCGCAGACGCCGAAAGACTCTAGCGAAAATCTCGTTGAGGTCCGGTAGCGCCTCCCACGGCAAAGTCATCTGTTCCGGTTGTTCGCTAACAGGTGTGGATGCCAACTCAGCCCTCAATCCTCGTCCTTGGCGCCGGGGATGCCTTTCTGGTGCTCCTTCTTCCTCAGCTTCTTTTCATCTTTGGCGCGTTTCTTCTCTTCCTTCTCGCGTTCTTTGGCGGCCTGCGCATCCGCCTTCTCCTCCCGCTTGAGTTCCCCGAACTGTTTCGACTGGTCCGAGAGCGCCTTGGTGGCGCCGTCGATCGCGTCCGTGAAATCGTCGATCGCTTCGTTCAGGGATTTTCGGTAATCAGCAATGTAAGGATCAGGCGTCTGTTCAATATGCCGGAGCTGCTCCAGTTGATGGGGGCCGACCTCGAGAAATTTCTTCAGCCCGGCGCGCATATCGTTGTGATGGTCATACTGTTCCTGGACCCAGTTCTTCAGCTCATCCGTGATGCGAATATACTGGTCGATCTGCTGGTCGAGGTAGCTGGCAATGTCATAATTCGGGTCGGGTGGCCGATTCCGGTAATCGTCGATCCGTTCGAGCCGGACTTGCGCAAACGACAGGTAAAGTCCCATGCGCTCGGAAGGGTCCTGGGCTTCCCGAATCTGATCCATTTCATCCTCACTGAGGAAATCACCCTTTTGCGCCCCGAGCGTCATCCCCAGGGCGGGCAGGAGCAGCAGAATCGATGCCATTCGACTACACATACGACGCTCACCGCACTTCCGAAGAGATCCCGCGGGGGAGTATCAATCTTCTCGGCGCCACCGGGGGACTTGGGGTCCGGGGTTTGGCGGCGGGAAACAGAGCCTGCAGAACCTCAGACCGAATCCCCTCTGTTTCTTGCGCGGCCTTCTCGATGGGACCCCGATCGAAGTAAGCCACCCGTCGTTCCAAGTCTTCCAGCAAGCGGAAATCTTCGCGCAGCGAAATATCCAGTTCTTTGAAACCCTGTGGTTGTTTCGCCGCCTTGCGTCCGGAGTCCTGGAGGATTTTCCAGGAAGCCTTCATATGCTCGACAAACTCCCCAAGAAGTTTGGCCCCCGATTCGACATCGCCCTTACTGTAGGTGTCCAAGGCTTGTTGGAGCATCAAGTCGGCGAGCTTAATCTCGAACTTCGCCTTTTTGACAGGGTTCTGTTCGTTGCGGATACGCTCCAGCAGTTGCTCCTCGGTCTCGCGCCCCAAGACAGGCGGAGCAAATAGAGCGACTCCCACAAAAGCCGAGCCGGCCAGGAAACAGGTCCATCGTCGCCAAAGCATACAACTAGATTATAGCTATTTCCCGAGCTCCCGTCGGAGGAGCTTTGCACGTTGCTGCGCTTGCCACTCCTGGTCGGGGGACTGGCCGTGGGAAAGTCCGAGAAAACGCTGGTAGTTTGCAAATGCTTCTTTGCGCGCTTGCAGGTGATCGTAACAAGTGGCCAGGACGAAGAACAAGAACGCGGGCGGGTCAGGCGCGCGGGCCAACGTTTCGAGGAGGGGGATGGCATCCGCGTACCGCGTTTCGAAGTAGAGAGTCGTAGCCAGCCCGTAAGCGGAATCTCGGCTGTGCGAGTCCAGGTTCAGGGCGGTACGAAACTCCCCCTCCGCTTCCAGATACTTCTGTTCATCGAGCAGGGTCTGCCCGAGGGCTCGATGCAGATCCACCACGCCCGGCTGGGTGGCCAGAGCCAAGCGATAAAACTTCTCCGCCTCAGGAAGTTTCTTCAGGAGCGCGTAGACATCGCCCAGCGCCGCCGCGAGCCCGGGCAGGTCCGGCTTGGCGCGATACACGGCTTCCAGGCTGTCGCGCGCCGACTCGTTCTGGTTCTGCTGCAAATACAGTCGCGCCAGGTGGAAGCGAGTCTCCAAATCGTCCGGCTTCATCGCCAGGTACTTCTCGATGTGCCCAGTGGCCTGCGTCGTGTCCTTCATGCCTTCGGAAGCCAGCGCCGCCCCAAGTTCCGCCTGCGAGAGTTTCGGATCCAGGCTCAGGGCCTTCTGGAAAGCCGCGAGGGCCTCAGCCGGGTTCTTCTGCTGCAGCTCAAGCTGGCCGAGATCAAATTGCGCAATGGCCATCGCCGGGTCAAGGCGGATGGCCTCCTGGAACTGCTTCCGGGCGGCAGCGGGCTGGCCGGACTGGGCAAGCGCCCGGCCATAATACAGGCGGGCGCGCGCATGCTCGGGTTTGAGAGTCGTGGCCTTCTCGAAATGTTCAAGCGCCGTTTGCGGCTGCTTCCCTTCGAGTAACAGGGTTCCCAAGTTCAGGCGCGCTGCGAAGAGATCGGGCGTGAGCTCCAACGTTTTCTGGTAAGCCTTGATCGCTTCGGTATCCTTGTGAAGTCCCGTGTAAGCGTAACCGAGGTTGAACCAAGCCGTAGCCATGTCAGGCTGCGCTTCCACAACGGCTTCCAGCGCCTTCACCGCTTCGGCAAAGTCGTTTCGGTTGAGAGCTTGTCGAGCGGTCTCGAGGAGCGCAGCCACATTCGCGGGTTGAGGGGAAGAAACTGGCTTGCGGGCCCGCGCCAAAAGCGCCAGGTCCGGAGTGACCATCAGGGTCGCCAGCCAAACGATCACGAAGACGCGGGTCCGTTGCACGCCGAACCTCGGGAGTTGATCAGTTCCTCGCTTTCGCCGGGCCACGTGGCGCGTGGGAATTGGGCAGATATTTCGCCAGGTGCTTCCCGGTGAAAGAAAGGGCATTCTTCAGCAGGGTCTCGGGCGGACCCGCGGCCACAACGTATCCCCCCGCATCGCCGCCTTCGGGGCCTAGGTCAATGATCCAGTCCGCGGTTTTCAAAACGTCCATGTTGTGTTCGATAATCAGGACGGTGGCGCCGGTCTCTATGAGGCGGCGGAAAGCCGCCAGCAGCTTGCTGATGTCGTCAAAGTGGAGACCCGTAGTGGGCTCATCGAAGATGAAGAGCATATTCTCGCTCATCGGGTGTGCCAGGTGAGCAGCCAGGCGCACGCGCTGGGCCTCGCCTCCGGAAAGCGTCGTGGCCGACTGACCCAAGCGCAAGTATCCGAGCCCGACTTCATCTAAAACACGGATTTTCCCGGTCAACTTGGGAACGTTTGAGAAGAAGGCCAGCGCCTCCTTCACAGTCATTTGCAAGACGTCGTAGATATCCTTCCCTTTGTATTGAATCTCCAGAATGCCAGGCTTGAAGCGGCGCCCGCGGCACTCCTCGCAGACCAGTTCGATGTCAGCGAGGAACTGCATTTCCATCGTCACGGTGCCGTCACCCTGGCAGGTCTCGCAACGTCCGCCGGGAATGTTAAAGGAGAAGTAACCGGGTGTGTAACCGCGCTTGCGGGCTTCGGGCGTGGCCGCAAAGACTTCGCGGACCACATCAAAGGCCTTGATGTAGGTGATGGGGTTCGAGCGCGGCGTGCGCCCCAAAGGCGACTGATCGACAAGCACGATATCCCCAAGCTGTTGGTCGCCTTCAATGCGTTCGCACTCGGCGCGTGGCGCGGGCTGACCACGGCGCGAGATGAGCGCGTTGTACAGCACGTCATGAACGAGCGTGGATTTCCCCGAACCGGAGACGCCACTGACGCACACGATGAGCCCCAAAGGGATGTCGACGTCGATGGACTTCAAGTTGTGCTGGCGCGCGCCGCGGATGCGCAGCCAAGCCTTGCCGGGCAGACGCCGCACCTCCGGAACGGGAATCTGCAGTTCTCCGGAAAGATACCGCCCCGTGAGCGAATGCGGATCGTTGCAGAGGCCCTCGAAATCTCCTTCGTACATGATGCGACCACCGTGCTCGCCGGCGCCCGGACCGAGGTCCAGGAGCTTATCCGCCTCGCGCATCATCTCGGGATCGTGCTCGACAACCAGCACCGTATTCCCCAGATCCCGCAACGTTTTGAGAATCTCGATCAGGCGACCGGTGTCGCGTGGGTGGAGGCCAATGGAAGGCTCGTCGAGTACATACAAGGCCCCGACCAGGTTCGAGCCGAGTGCTGTGGCTAATTGGATCCGCTGCGACTCACCCCCGGAGAGTGTCGAAGCCAGCCGGTCCAGGGTGAGATACTCCAGGCCCACCCGATAGAGGAACTTCAGCCGGGATCGGATCTCTTCCAGAACCTTGTCCGCAATCGTCTGCTGCGCCGGCGAGAGACGAAGCTGGTTGAAGAAGTGGTAAGCCTCTTGAATCGACAGGCGACAGACGTCAGTAATATTCTTCTGGTTGATGCGAACGTGCAGCGCCTCGCGTCGCAGCCGCCCACCCTGGCATTCCGGGCACAGGGTGTAGCCGCGATAGCGGCTGAGAAAAACCCGCACATGCAGTTTGTACTTTTTCCGCTCCAGGTAATCGAAGAAGCCGCGAACGCCCTTGAAATCGCCGTCGCCATCCACGAGCCAGCGGCGCTGCTCGGAAGTGAGCTTGTAGAAAGGAACGTCGAGGGGGACACCCCGCGCGCGCGCCGCGCGCCGCATTTCATTTTGCGGTAGGCGATAGCGAGGCTTGGTCCAGGGCTCGACCGCGCCTCCCGCGAGCGTCCGGTTCTTATCCGGAATCACCAGGTCGAGATCAAAATCGATTGTGTTCCCAAATCCCTGGCAGCGCGGGCAGGCCCCGTAAGGATTGTTGAAGGAGAACAAACTTGGTTCAGGATCCTGGTAACCGATATTGCAACGCTTGCACTCAAAGCGCTCATTGAAGACCCAGCGTTCGGGCGGCACAGCAGGATCGGGCGAAACCACTTCCAGGACCGCTTCACCCGATTCGCGGTAGCAGAGTTCCACAGAATCGATCACCCGCTGCCGAATCTCCGCTGCGGCTACCAGGCGGTCCACCAGGACGTAGACGGGCTGGGCGAAATCCACGTCCAGCAGCGACTCCGGCGTGGAGAATTCAAAGATGCGTCCCTGCTGGTACAGCCGGTTGAAACCGCGCTGGCGAAGGGAGAAGAGCCGCGGCTTCAACTCGTCGCCGGGCGGTGCGGGAATGGGCGCGGGGGGCGGCGTGGTTGTGACCTCGGCTGCCGCGGCCCGCTTGCGCCGGGCGGCGCCGCCCCGGGCTTTGGAAGGGGGATGCTCTCCTGCATTATTCTCGGAAATCCCCGGCTGCCTCAAAACACCGGGGTTGACCTGAAACAGAACGTAAAAGCGGCTGCCCGGCTCGAGAGTAAGCACGCGGGCGGCGACAGCATCAACGTGATCCTTCTCCACAACTTGGCCGCAGCGATAGCATTCGGTGATGCCAATGCGGGCAAAAAGCAGGCGCAGGTAATCATAGATCTCCGTTGCCGTCGCCACCGTGGAGCGCGGATTGCGCGTGGTGTTCTTTTGGCGTATGGCCACCGGGGGAGCGATGCCGGCAATCTCGTCGACGTCCGGCTTCTCCATGCGTTCCAAGAATTGGCGAGCGTAGGCAGAGAGAGATTCAACGTAACGGCGCTGGCCTTCAGCGTAGAGAGTGTCAAAGGCCAGGCTGGATTTGCCGGAGCCTGAAAGCCCCGTGACGACGGTGAGCTTGTTGTGGGGAATCGTGCAGTCAATGTTCTTCAGGTTGTGGACGCGCGCCCCGCGGACCACGATGGCCGCGCCAGCCCCTGAAGCCCCCGCCGCCTCGCTGGCGCCCGGCCGCCCCCAGGGGTCGCCGCCCGCGGACCCGGCCGCCCCGGGCGCGTCAACAACGGAAGGTTGGCCAGTGAGTCGATTGTCGCCCGTGCTCAAGGAATCCATACTCCATGACCGGGAGGCACCGCGCCTGTAAGGTTATCCCTAATTCCAGACAGACACAGTGAGTCCCGGAGCAGCAAGCCCAAACATGCAATTATATGTCGCCGGGAATCAACGTGCAAAGAGGAAGGGCGTAGACTGTCGTGAAAATCACAATTCTCCCTCCCTCGGCCGAGGAGAGGGCTGGGGGAGGTTCGTCTAGGAGCAAGGACGAAGGCCAAACGTCCCTAGCCCTCTCCTTACTTAGGAGGGGAAGCGCCTTGGGGAGCTTCTTTACTGGACCGCTGGCCCGCCAGAATGCGCGGGCGGCACGGCCGGAGCAGGCGGAGCGCCGGGGCGACCGAATGGCCGGGCGTGGCCTTCACCATGTTCCATCCTGCGTTCGTGTCCGGGACCGGCCATGCCACGTTGCTCCCGGAAGGATCGCAATTTCTTTTGTTGCTCTGGCGTGAGCACGCTCCTCGCCGAGAGCATCGTCTCGATATGCTGCTTCGCCATCTGTCCCCGCAGGTCGGAGACCTCCTGGACTTTACTCATGATGGCATCGCGGTCAGGATTGTCAGCCCGCAGCAATTCGCGGAGCTCGATGCGGTGCAATTGCAGATCGGCGCGAGTCTTTATGGAGGATTTCTCCGAATCCACGGCGAGCTTATGCAAGCGGCCAACCTGCTCGTCCGTCAGACTCAGTTCGGCGCGCACGCGGGGATTGTCCGCCAGATGCAGAAGTCCCGCTCCTCGGCCGAATCCGTGTCGTCCGTGCCCCCAACCCGTCTCTTGACGCCCAAAGCCCCCGGCCTGGCCTCGGTCCTCAGATCTTTGCTGCCCTTGCCAACCAACCCGGTCAGGTCCGTCTGAGCCCCAAGTGACTAGGGCCGTGGCGAGCAGCGCAAGAAAACCCATCGTACCAAGAGCGATCGTCCGTCGCATATGCAAACCTCCTTCCCTCTCCATATCTCCGACGAGACACGCGCCCAGGAGGTTACTGGCCACTTCACGTAGCAGGCATATTTAAAACACGCGAAACCGCCAGCCACAGAAAAGAGGCTCCGCCGGTCGCCCGTAGTCTGCCCAGGCCAAGTTACTTGGAATCTTTCAGAGCCTCATCGATGAGCTTGTAGATATTATCCAGCGCGGGAGCGCCGACGACGACGTGCCCATTGATGAAGCTGGTGGGGGTGCTGGCAATGCCGAGCGCTTGCGCTTCTTGCGTGTCAGCATCGATGCGGGGCTGCGAGGCCCGCGAGTCAATGCAGGAGGCCAGTTTCATATTGTCAATTCCGGCCTCCGCGGCCAAGTGCAGGAGCTTGTCGCGGATATGGTCCGCGTCGAGCGCGCTCTGGTTTTTATAGACCAGAGAGCGGTAGGGGACGTACTTGGCGGGATCGATCTGATAGGTGCACTGTGCGGCGACCGCCGCAGTGAGCGCCCAATCGTGGATGCTGGTGAGAGGAAACTCCTTGAAAACCACACGCAGCTTGTCGCCGTACTTGGGAATGATGTCCGTCTCCAGCGTCTCATGGAAAAGCGCACAGACGGGGCACTCCATGTCCGAGTATTCAACCAGCGTGACCGGGGCGGTGGCCGGTCCCTGGGTGGGTTCGTCCGCAAGCGATATGAGCCGCACAATTTCCTTCCGCGGATCGCCGCCGAGCGTGTAGATGTTCCCTTCCACCAAATAGCGTCCATCCTTGGAAACAAAAAAGGGCTGCGCCCGCTTGTCCTTGCCGTCGTCAAGTGTGAGCGTGATGGCGTCGAAGTCCGCGTAGGCGCTCTCACGGAAGTCGCCTACCGTGATCTTGACCGAGTCAGGAATATTGAAGCGCTGTCGGATGTACTTGACGATCTTTTCGCGCGTCGCTGCCTGGTTCGGCGCCTGCGCGGCGGAGGCCGGCGAGGGCAGGGAAACCGCGAGAACTGCGGTCAACAGGCCCAGGAGCGCGGAGCTGCGAAGTGCGGGAGCAAGGTGACTCATCGAAATAGTGAACTCCTTTCGCTCAGGCGACGACGTGAAACCAGGACCAGGAAACGCGGCATCTTCGCGGCGCCCCTGGGCAAGAGCAATTCCCCCCGCCTTGATCCACGCTGCTGGGGTGTGCGCAATAGCAATTCCTTCATCGCCCACACCACCGGCGAAACCCATCGACAGCAATACTCACTTTGCCCCGCGCAAGGCTTCATCCACCGTTTCGTAATAAGCTTCCGCGGAAGGCATGCCGACCATCATCTTTCCATTGATGAAGGCCGTGGGCGTCCTGTCCACGTTCACGCGCTTGCCTTCCGCCAGATCGGCCTCTATGCGCGGCCAGGAGGACTTGGCATCGATGCAGGCAGCTAGTTTCACGCGGTCCACCCCGGCCTGCTCGCCGTAATCGAGCAGCAGGTCCCGGACGTTCGTGATGTTGATGGCCTGCTGGCTGCGGAAGATCGCCGTACGCAGAGGCACGTAGGCGGAAGGGTTCATCCCATAGGCACACTGGCAAGCCACCGCCGCGCTCGGGGACCAATCGTGAATTCCCACGAGCGGAAATTCCTTGAAAATCACGCGCACTTTGTTGCCGTAGCGAGGGAGCAGTTGAGTCTCGATGAACTCGTGCAAGGTCGCGCAGGTTGGGCATTGCAGGTCGGCGTACTCCACGATGGTGACGGGAGCACTCGCCGGTCCTTGGGAGGGTCCATTGCGGAGCGAAATAGTGTGCAGCGCCTGTTGCCGCAGGTCGACGTCCAGGGTGTAAAGTTTGCCCAGGATCGCGTGTTGGCCATCCTTGGCCAGAAGTACGGTCCACTCTTGTTTCCCCTTGCCGTTGTCGATGGCGAGTGCGGCTTCCTGGAAATAAGCGGCGCGCGAGGCGTGGAAGCCCCCGAGCGTCATCTCTATGTTGTCGGGGATCTTGAAGGTTTCCCGCATGCGGTGGATGACCTCCGGGTTCGAAGGCCCGTCTACCGCAAACAGGTTGCCCAAGAGAAGGTAGTGGGAGTCTTTGGAAACCCACGCGACTTGGTCGTGTTTGGTCTTCCCGACCTCCGTGGTGACCGTAACCTCATAGAATCCGGCGGCAAATGAACTGCGCAGCGCGCCGAGGTTCATCTTCACGGTATCAGGCACGCCAAAGCGCTCATGGATGTAGCGCACCACTTTGTCGCGGGTGGCTTCACTAAGAACCGGGCCGGCAGGCGGCTGCTGCGCACGGGTCACGTCACCTGGAGCCGCGCCGCGGAAGCTCAGGAATAAGGCCAGCAACAGGACTTTCGAAGGTTTTCCGTACAAGTGGCTCCTCTCCTCCCGAAAGGACAAGTTCTCTTGCAGTCCCAGGATGATTCTAGTGAACCTGCCGCCCATAAAGCAAACCGGATTTGCGCGGGGAGCCCTAACAGGCTGCTGAAAAAGGGTATCTCTCATGCTGAGTCCGCCGCGGCGGACGAAGCATCTGCTGTTTCTTATTGAAAATAAACCAGGCAGATCCTTCGCGGAGTTAACCCTGAGCCAGCAGAGCAAGATCCTTCGCGCAGTTTATCCTGAGCGGGCAGAGCGAGATTCTTCGCTTCGCTCAGAATGACAGCGAAGGAGTCAGGATGTCAGCGAAGGGCTCAGGATGACATCAGCGCGAGGCTTTTTCAGCAGCCTGCTAAACCTGGAGGACGTCGCCCTCGCGCGCCACCATTTCGTAGAGCACGGGGTTGACGAAAAATCCCAGAAACAGACACGAAATCAGACCCGCCACGATCACAATGGCAAAAGGCTCCGCGGAGGAGGTTGGGCGTGCAGCAGGGGAACCTGCCGTGGCTCGTTAACCGACCTGCACCGAGGACCTGCTCTAGCCAGCGTTCAGCTTTCGGCTGCCCTCGGGCGCTTCCAAAACCACTTCGGCGTCGGGAAGTCCTGTCTCGCGATCCCTGCCGCGGTGGTACAGAAGAACGCGGACAAGAAACATAAGCGTGAGAACACCCCCGAACGTGCAAACGATGGTGGCGCCGGTGGGCAGATCCAACAAGACAGAGAAATACACGCCCAGCGCCGAAACCAGCGTTCCCATAGTCCAGCCGATGGCCAGGCGCCGCCCGATCCGATCCGCAAACAGCATGGCGCCCACAGAAGGTACGATCAAGTAACAGAAAACCAGCAGGACGCCGGCGATGGCGACCGACGATGTGACGACGAATCCGAAGGAAGCATAGAAGAGGAAGTCCCAGAAACGGACCGAGACTCCCTGAGCCTCGGCCCCCTTGGGATCGATGGAGATGAGCAAGAACTTCTTCCGGAAAACGAAGTGGAATAAGCCAACGGCCGCATAGAGCGCCGCGGTCTTGGCCACCTCCGGCCCGGAGACCGCCAGGATGTTGCCCACCAGCATATCCTTCAGGTGCTCGGTTTCACCGGTAGCTTTGCTCATGGCCAGAATCGCCGCGGCAGAGGCCACGGCATAGGCAATGCCGATGATAGCCTCCTGCGGAATGTGCGCGCGCCGCACGCGCAGGAGAGCGAAGATCGCCGCACCCAGAAACGTGAAAGCCAGACTGATCCAGTAGGTATGGCCGTTGTGCGGGTCCATGCCGAACAGGATCGCCACCGTGGCGCCGAGCGCCGCGATCTGCGCCAGGGCGAGGTCGACGAAAATAACGCCGCGCTCGACCACGTGCACGCCCAGATAGGCGTGGATACCCGTCAGGATGAGACTGGCCAGGAACGGCATGAGCAAGAACGGAAGAATTTCCATTTAACCTCCCTCGTCGCCCTAATGCGCGGCGGCGACCGCTTTACTAAGCAGCGCAATGTCGTAGTCGAAAAGTTTGAAATAATCCGTCACTTCTTTTTCCCCGCCTACCGAGGGCAGCATGACCAGGACCTGTGCTCCCGTCTGGCTGCCAATGCTGTTCGGGGTCTTCAGGTCAAAGTAAGGCTCGACCACGATCAGCTTCACATTGTCGCGACGCATCATGCCGATGAGTTCCAGAGTGTGGCTGGGAGAGGGCGGGATGCCCGGGCGCGGCTCGATGTAGCCGACCACGTTCAGATCGAAGCGTTTGGCGAAGTTCGGCCAGGACTTATGGTAGGAAACCACCTTGAGCCCGTGCAGGGACTTCATTGCTTCATCCCAGACCTTCTCCTCCGCGCTGAGGTGTTGGCTAAAAGCCTGGAAGCGTTGTTCGAAGTAGGCAGCATCCTCCGGTCTCATCTGTGCGAGCTTCATCTGAATCCCTTGGGCGACCCGGCGGCCGTTTTCCGGGTCAAGCCAGTAGTGCGGGTTGCCCAACGGGTGCACGTCGCCCATCGCCCGCGTCACCACGCCGGTCGGTTTTTCCAAGATCTCCGCAAGGTCAGAGGCATCGAGGTAGCCTGCTGCCCCGACCTGAATTTTGGGGTTGCCGGACTGTGTGATGAGCGGCGGCAGCCAGCCAATTTCCAGTTGCAGGCCGACCACAATCAGCAAGTCCGCCTTGCGCAGCTTCAGGAGAAAACTGGGCTTCGCTTCCACAAAGTGCGGATCTTGATATCCTCGCGCAATGGACTCCACCTCGATGTGGTCGCCGCCGACGGCTTCGGCAAGCGCTGCCATGTCCGTTGTCGCGGTCACCACCTTCAGCTTCGACGAGGCTTCCGCAGGACCGGCGGAAAGGAGCGCCAGCCCGAGCAAGCCGGCGGAAATCCATAAGCTGAAGCGAAATGAGTGAGGTCGTTGATTCATAATAGCTCCTAAAAGGGATGGGCGCCGTGCGCACCTAGGGAGAACTGCAATTGGAAGAGCAATTCATTCCCTTCCCGCCCGTCGGCGTACTGCGTGAAGCGATACTGTCCGCGGAGTTGGCTGAACTCACTTGGCCAGTAAGTGAGGATGGCGGAAAAGCCGCTATCGGTCAAGTTGGGAGCGCGCGCCCGGTCGGAACGGTCAAAGCGACCACCGGCAAACCAGCGGCGGCCCAATTGATAGTCCCCAGAAGTGTAGAATCCAAAAGCGCGCCGAACCAGCCCCGGCTCCTCGCGGTCACTCCAGATGAGTTCGCTGCGGCCCACGAAGGAATGGTAGATCGACCGGCGGAGGGGCTTCCAGTGCACAGTGGCATCCGCACCGTAGAGTTCAGTTCGATAAGCATTGCTCGCCAGCGCCAAGCCCGCGTCGTTATGCCCTCGCGCATAGGAAAAACCGAGATCGATATTCGTGTTGTCGGTAATATCCTTGTAGCCGCGCAAGTGCCCAACCAAGCTGGCATCCCGGTTCTGGCTCGACTTGAAAACGTCTGCCGAATCCCCGGCGAAGACCTGGCCGGTCGCTTCCAGGAAGATGCCCTTGGGCGCCGGCAGAATGCGGGTTACGGACAAACCAGCATCGTCAATTCCATCTTCGCCACCCACCAGGCTCTCAGTCACCAGCGGCCGGTCGGTCCACGGGAGCACGTGATTGTGAAGGGTGTTGACCTTGCCAAAAGCGGCGCGCATCTTGCCCACCTTGGCGACAAATCCTCCGGGCAGCGAGGTAAAGGTGATGTAGCCCTCTTCAAGGTTCACTCCTTCCTGACCAAACGATAGGAAGAAGTCGGCGCGCGCGTACGGATCCACGATCGCCTGAAGCCCCACTTCGGATTCGTGCATTTCCAACGCCGGCCCCGGGTTAAACGGGTTCCTGCCCACGGCGCCCAGAAAATCGCCAATGACACTGATATCAGGGTTGAGGGCTTTCGCAGCGGCGCTTGCTCCACCATAGACGGGAAGCTGGCCCGCGGTTTCGCCCGGCAAGACGGGAGCCGCCGCGACGGTTAGGGGGGCTTGGGCAGGCGCCTGCGGCTCGGCGGGCGGCTGCGATGTAGCCTGCTGCACAGGCGGCGGGGGCACGGCCACAGCCTCAGGGATAGGCGCAGGCACCTGCACTGCGGCAGGTGGCGCGCCAGGTGTTACCGCCACGAGAGCAGCCTTAAGCACCTTGATTTCTTCCTCCAAAGCTCTGATGCGATCTTCATCGGCCTTCAGCCGTTCCTCCACCTTATCATTCGCCTGCGCCCCGAGGATTCCGGGCGCGAGAACAAGCAACCAGACCAGAACCACAAGTCGTCGCATGGTAAGAATCCTCCAGGCTCATTCGAGTTAGGATGATCGGCAAAGGCGAGATTCGGTGGCGCGGCCTGAAATCAGCGCCTCTCGGGCCGCGTCCATCACTCACCTTCTGATGCCAGCAAGCTAGCACGTGCCAGGCGTTTCGTTCCAACAATGTTCGCGAGCAAATGCAGTCGCATGTGGCCAGATCAATCCGTGACGATCGCGGAGCCTGCTGCGCGTCCGATGCCACACCCATTCCCGCCCAGGCCAGCAAGAGAATCACCGCCCTCAAAAACCCCAAACGCCTCATCGTTGAGAAAATGCAATTGTCGTTCATGATCACCAAACCACCAGGGTCAAGGTTTCGATAAGAAGAGCCCACCACTTACACGCCTTCGATGAGCCTGAGGGTGATTTGAGAAAAAGTCGAGGGATGGTCTAGACAAGCGGAGGAGCGCGGCCGTGAATGCTGACCGGCTGCAACGAGCCATAGTTGTTGTGCGTCAGACACAGCGCAAAGTAAACGGAGAGCGCCGGGCTATGAACCGGTGCGGCACCGGCGGGTTGAGCTGCTCCCTGGCGAACAATCTGGCACGCGGTGCAAGGCAGGCTGTTTCCAGCCGCGGGCGACGGTTGGGTGCCGCATCCGCTGACCCAGGGAGCATGCCCCCGCGTCGCCGTCTCGCCATGGTGGTGGAGAATGGCAACCCATGCCAGGTGGATCTGCAACAGCACCAGCGAGTAAACAGCGAGCGTGTACCCAAATCGGCGAATCGACCCAGCAGCCACAGTTCCCCTATCTTACAGGATATGGGGGCCCTAGGTAGGCCAAATTTTGCCCTCCCAAGACTCAGAAGAATTGGACTGCGCTGGGGTGACCCTTGACAGGAGACGGCGGATCACTCTCCGGCGCTTCTAAATGGATGCTCTATCAATCTATTAGGTTGCAGTCTCTGGCCGGCGGCTGAGGCGCGGACCTGGCGGGCGTTTCCCGCGGGAGGGGATTGCCCTGGTCCCATGAGCCTAGCGCTCAATCTGCCGCGCCAACGCCTTCACTTTTTCTGCCAAGTCATCGAGCCTCGCCAAGCGGGCGATGGTTCTCTTGAATTCGCTCATGGGGCGGCTGGGGGTTCCCCAGATGGTTGAGCCGCTGCGAACGATTTTGCCGGGAAGAACCCCTGCCTGGCCGCCGATTGTGACGCGGTCCTCAATGCGCACGTGATCACCGATGCCGACCTGCCCGCCCATCACCACGTAGTCACCGATTTCGACGCTCCCGGAAATTCCCGTCTGCGAAACGATGATGCAATGACGTCCGATCCTGACATTGTGAGCAATCTGCACCAGGTTGTCGATCTTCGTGCCCTGCCCGATAATCGTGAAGCCCAGCGAGCCGCGGTCCAGCGTGCTGTTGCTCCCGATCTCAACATCATCCTCAATGATAATCTTTCCCAACTGCGGAAACTTCACATGCTTGCCCTCCGCGAAGACGTAGCCGAACCCGTCCGAGCCCACCACCACGCCCGCGTGGAGCAGCACGCGGTCGCCAATCCGCGCGCCGGGATAAACGGTCACGCGCGGATACAAAACGCAGCGCGCACCCACACACACGCCCTCGCC
>Ga0187889_10000225_pt1 | contig 68479 bp, 65 predicted proteins | sample June2016WEW_7_10_2_FD_132992 | JGI IMG/M metagenome (GOLD analysis project Ga0187889, IMG submission 132992) | Peatland microbial communities from SPRUCE experiment site at the Marcell Experimental Forest, Minnesota, USA - June2016WEW_7_100 | ecosystem: Environmental > Terrestrial > Soil >... | reverse complement strand
TCACGGCCTTCACGGCCCAGTGGAACGAGGGCTCAACGCCCTTCCACTGGGTCAAGACCGCCGACCAGATCCTCGCCAAAGCAGTTCGCAAGCCGCCAGCGACTTCCGAATCGGGACACTAGAAGCGGGCCCGGGCAGGCGGCGCCGCGGGCGTCGATGATTTCGGCGGCGGTAATGGTTCCGAGTTCTGCTACGTCCATTGCGCTCATTGGGTTCTCCGATTCGGGTGCCTAGTAACTCAGGGCGTTCGTTGCGGAGGTCAGCTCGACCACGAAGCGGGCCGCGGCGACGACCTCGGCGTTCTCCACGAGTTGATTGGAGGGGTCGATCTGGCGTGACTTCACGCACGGGCCGCAGACGAGGATCTTGCCGCCCAGCTCGCGGTAATCGTTCATGAGCTTGGCCAGGGGCGGGAAGCCTTCAGCGGCCACCGAGTCGGCCCGGCCCTTGACGGCGATCTCGACGCCATCGGCCTGAAGTCCGATCACCGCCTCCACGTCGGAGGCCAGGGCGGCCACCGCCATTACGAACGGGATCGTCACGTGTTCGGGATGCTCCGGCCCGTGCGTGATCATGAACATGAGCTTCTCGGCCACGACTCCTGACCTCCTAGCTATGGCGAGACCAACCTGGATTGCCTAGCGATTGAGCTCCACGGGTTCAGCCGGCAGCTGGCTGGAGTACGAGGCGGCGATGTCGCTGAGAACGGCGATTCGGCGGATCAAGACCTGGCGCATGAGCCCGCACGCGGCGACGATCTCTGGATCGGCCAGCTGGTACCGGACTTCACGGCCGTCCCTGACGGCTTCGACGATGCCGACTGCGCGCAGGGCGGCAAGGTGCTGGGAGATCGCGGGCTGGGTCGAGCCGAAATGCTCGGCCAGCTTGCGGACTTCGACCGGGCCGGCTTCGCCCAGGTGGTGGACGATCTCGAGTCGGCGAGGGCTTGCCAGGGTCTTGAGAAGTGAGGCCTGCAGGCCGTATATGCCGTCGGCGGGGCGCAACATGGCTCAGATCTCCTTCGAAGAGACTGGCGACGGGCTCGGCATTGGAGGTCCTCTGGTAGCAGATCTATGCGTGCTCTATGAATAGGTCACAACTATGCATAGCCACAGATGCCGCTTGTCACGTCGCGGGCGCCCTATGGCCCTAAGCGAATAACTCATATTTGGTCCCCAGGGCTGATCGCCGACCGGCGACCTACAATCGCGCCATGAGTACGACCGATCCCGCCGCCAGCGGCGGAGTTTCCGGCGGGCGCGTCTTCCAGAGGGTCACCGGCGTCGAGCTGCCGGTGGCCGCGCGCGCCGAGGGCTGCACGATCTGGGACACCCAAGGCCGGTCGTACCTCGATGCCGCCGGCGGGGCCATCGTCGTGAACGTCGGCCACGGCCGCCAGTCCGTCGTGGACGCCATGGCGCGACAGGCCGGTGCCTTCACCTATGTCCACGGGACGACCTTTACCAGCGAGCCGCTCGAGTCCTACGCGCGCGCCGTGGGGCGGCATCTCCCGATGGACGAGCCGGCTCTCTATCCGGTCAGCGGCGGCTCCGAGGCGATCGAGAGCTGCCTGAAGCTCGTTCGGGCCTACCACCTGGCCCGTCGCGAACCGGATCGGACGGTCGTCATCGCCCGGTGGGGGAGCTATCACGGGAACTCGCTGGGAGCGCTGGATCTCTCAGGTCGGGAGCCGTTGCGCGGGCCCTACGAGCCGTGGCTGGGCCGCTTCGATCACGTCAGCGCCGCGTATCCCTACCGGGCGGGAGAGGCCGCCGCCCACGCCCTCGGCGACGTGGACCGGCTGGTCGCCGAGCTTGACACGGCCATCATCGAAGCGGGGCAGGGGAGAGTGGCCGCCTTCGTGGCGGAGCCGATCGTCGGCGCCACGTTGGGCGCGGTCGTCCCCCCGGACGGCTACTGGCCGGCCATAGCGGAGGTCTGCCGGCGCCACGGCGTGCTGCTCGTCGCCGACGAGGTGATGACCGGCTTCGGACGGACGGGGCGATGGTTCGGGGTCGATCACTGGGGAGTGCGGCCGGACGTGATGGCCGCGGCCAAGGGCGTCGCCGGGGGCTACTTCCCGCTCGGTCTGGCCGTGGCAAGCGGGCATGTCTACGAGACGGTCACGACTGGCGGGGGTTTCGTCCACGGATTCACGTACAGCCACTCCCCGGTGGGCGCGGCCGGGGCAGCCGAAGTGCTTCGCATCCTGGAGGCGGAGAATCTCGTCGAGGCAAGCGCGACCAAGGGCGAGCGGTTGCTGGCGCTCTTGACCGACCGAATGGGCCGCCATCCAAACGTCGGCGAAATCCGTGGCCGCGGCCTGCTGATCGGCCTCGAGCTCGTCGCCGACCGGGCCACGAGGCGACCTTTCCCGCGCTCTGCGCGACTCATCGAAGGCGTCATGAGTCATGCCCGCGCCGCCGGTCTGCTGATGTATCACGGCACGGGCAACGCCGACGGCACGAACGGCGACACCGTCCTGCTGGGGCCGCCGTTCGTGGTCACAGACCGGGAGTTGCTCCAGATCGCCGACACGCTCACGATCGCCGTGGATCGTGCGGCCACCGAGGCAGCCCAAAAGGCCGGCGGCCCTCGCTGAGGAATGGCTTGCCCGGCCAGGCCAGGGTGCGCGCAAACGCTTGACGGCGCGCCGACGCTTGACGTCAGAAACCGCGGGCGCGTCTGTTGCGAGTCACGATGTAGAGCCCGAGCAGCACGATCAAGAGGGGCCCGACGAGTCGATCGGCCGGAAAGGCCAGGTTCGACGCAGCCACGTCGCTCCCGCCCCACAGGGCCAGTAGCGCGCCGATTCCGAGAGCCCAGCCCCAGCGGCGACCGGCCGAAGAGCGGATCAGGGCGATGGCCATGACGCCCACGCCGAGGAATAGCGTCCCCCAGCCGGAGCCGTGGATGAGCGCGGCGCTGCTGAGCAGGTCGGCCAGGGCCAGAGCCGTGACGAAGACGCCGGCATACAGAGCCAGGTCGCTGCGGTCACGGAAACCGACAACGACGAGTACGAGGCCGACCGCAAGGAAGAAAGCCGACGCGCCGAGTTGGGCCTCGGAGGAGAGCTGACCGGCGGCCAGAAAGAGCCCGAGGACGATCAGGAAGATGCCGATGAGCGGCACGCGGCGCCGACTTCCCGGCCAGCTGCCATCGAAACTCCAGCTATCGACACGGACCGCCTTGGGCGGGTCTTGCTTGCTCACGACGCGAGATTAGCAGCCCTGCGCACGTTGGGCTCTCCGAGTCGCCGGCGCGCCGATGCCCGGCCGATGCCGTGCCGTCGCCTTGTTGGCTTAGCCGTCCAGCGACGCCTCCACGCTCAGGGCGACATTGCCCTGCAGCGCTCGCGAGATAGGGCAGCCGTCCTTGGCCTGCTCTGCCAGGGCCCGGAAGCGCCCTTCCTGGAGGCCCGTCACGCGGCCGCGGACGGTCAGCTTGCTTGAGATCACGGTCCACTTGCCGTCGACCCGGTCGGCGTTGATCTCCGAGGAGACCTCCAGGTGCTCGGGCGGCGAACCTGCCTTTGCCAGCTCGCTCGAGAACGCCATTGCGTAACAGCTCGCATGGGCGGCGGCAAGAAGCTCCTCTGGGCTTGTTCGGCCGTCGGCGCGTTCGGTCCGCGAAGCCCAGGTCACCGGCAGCGCCGAAAAGGCGCCGCTCGTGCCTGCGCTCAGCTGGCCCGACCCCGACGCAAGATCGCCAACCCATTCCACCGTTGCGCTTCGCACTGCGGCCATTGCCTGCTCCTGTCATCTGCTGAGTGAGGGCCGATTCTCTCACTCGCACGGCTGGCGCGGGCCCATGCAGATCCCCTGAAACTGAGCCGCGGGACGGCTGGGCCGACCCCGTTCGGATGCGGCTCGAGGATCCGGGCCGGTCAGGTTCCGGTCCGAGCGACCGCCCGTCCGAAGGCGGTCACCCGCACCTCGTCGGCGATGGCGCGGAAGAGCGAGGGATTGGTTCCATCCGCTGGCGGTGAAACCGTGTTGGCGGCGGCGAACGCCAGGTAAGCGTTGAGTGCGGCCGCGAAGGCGGCCACGAAACCGGGCGCCTCGATCGGGTCGAAGCCTGGCTCCCAGGTCAAACTCAGAATCGTCACCGACTTCCCAGCACGGTCGATGCGGGGCTCGACCCGGCCGACCAGGCAGTCGCCGAACAGGATCGGCAGGACGTAGTAGCCCCAGCGGCGTTTCGCCGCAGGTGTGTAGACCTCCCACCGATATTCGAAGTCGTAAAGCGGCCCGAGCGCGCCGCGGTCCCACATCAACGGGTCGAGCGGGGCGAGGAAGCTGCAGCCGGACGGGACGTTGAGTGGACCGGGGCTTGAGCTGGAGCCAGCGCCGGGCTCGGCGAGCTCTCGTTCGGCCTGGGCCAGAAGTGGCAGCTCATCGCCGACGACGAAACGCTCGCCGCGCATGCCCTCGACAGCCACTGCGACGAGCTCGCCCCGGTCCAGCAGCTCACGGCGCATCTGTGCTCTGGTTTCCGCAGTCCCGGTGCCCGGCCACAGCTCGCCGTTTCCGCTCGCGCCGAGCAGACCGTGGCCGCGATACCGGGAGAGCAGCTTGTGGCGCAGCTGCTCGCGTTCTGGAATGCGCGTCTCGATCAGATCGGCCGGGTAAAGTCGCGCGGTCAGATCGTAGTAGCGGCGGTTGCCGTCCCGTCGGGCGAGGCTCAGCCGGCCCGACACGGCCAGCGCCTCAAGCACGGCCCGGACCGCGCCCGTGGGTCCCCACCACCAGTCGATCGGAGCCTCCCGCTCGAAGTCGCCAGAGCACCTGGGCCCGCCTTCCGTGATCTCCGTCAGCAGCTTGTCGGCCAGCTCGACCCGCTTGCGTATAAGCTCCCCGGCTCGACCGTCGGCATTGTTCTGCCACGAGACCCGGTAATAGGGCAGCTCGCGCGTCGGCAAGAGGCTTAGGCCTTTGTTGTAGGCCTCGAACAGCAGGCGACGACCGTACAGCAGCTCATCGGTGAGTCCGCGCCGGTAGCCCGTGATGCGCGCCTGGAGCACGAGGTCGTGGTTGCGGCCGGCAACGTCGAGCGGATCGAATTGCACCGAGCCGAGGCGATCGACCACTGCCAGGACGCTTTCCGGAGTGGGCGGCAACGCGCGCGGGGGCGCGAGCAGGTGGCGGATGGCAAGGAACCGGCGCGCCACGGCGAGGCTTATCTGCTGGGGCATGACGCGATTGTGGCGCATGCGACGCGAAAGGCTGGCCAGTATCCGATCAGCGCTGGATGTCCATGCGCAGCGGCCTCAGGCGGCGGCCGGCCTCTTCGAGGTCAACAGGATCAGCGAGCGAGGCTCCACGACCAGCGCAGCGCCGGCCGCCAGGGTTGGGCCAACTATCGCCCCGACCTCTCCGGTGAACGTGTCCAGCTCGGGCTGCCACGCTCGTGGGAAGCCGACGTCCGGGAGGGTGAAGCTGAGCGGCTCCCACCAGCCGTTGATGACGAGCAGCAGGTCGTCGTCGAGAACCGACCGACCGCGATCGTCCCGGTCGGCGTCGCGGCCCCCGTCGAAGTAGGCCACCACGCTGCGCGTCCAGCCGCCGCCCCAGTCCGAGTCGATCATGCGGGACCCGCCAGGCGTGAACCACTCAATGTCGTCGCGAGATGCACCGCCGGCAAAACGTCGGCGCCGCAGGACGGGATGGCGGCGCCTGGTGGCGACCAGGGCGCGGGTGAAGGCCAGCAGATCCTCGTCGACGGACTTCCAGTCGTACCACGAGATCCCGTTGTCCTGGCAGTAGGCGTTGTTGTTGCCACCCTGGGTCCTGCCTAGCTCGTCGCCGCCGAGCAGCATCGGCACGCCCAGGCTCAGGAGCAGCGTCCCGAGGAGCGCGCGGGACTGTCGGGCTCGCAGCTCCAGCACCGTCGGGTCGTCTGTCGGGCCTTCGACGCCGCAGTTCCACGAGCGGTTGTCGTCGGTGCCGTCGGTGTTCGACTCGCCGTTCGCCTCGTTGTGCTTCCGCTCATTCGAGACGAGGTCGTGCAGGGTGAAGCCATCGTGGCAGGTGATGAAGTTGATCGAGGCGTTCGGCCGGCGGCGAGACGGGCCGTAGAGGTCGGCCGAGCCCGTCAGGCGCGTCGCCAGGTCCGGCAGCGTTCCCGACGTCCCGCGCCAGAAGTCACGGACGGTGTCGCGGTACTTCCCGTTCCACTCGCTCCACAGGGATGGGGAGCGACCCAGGTCGTAGCTGTCCGGCTGGCCCAGGTCCCATGGCTCGGCAATCAACTTGACCCTCGAGACGATGGGGTCCTGCGAGATGAGGTCGAAGAAGGCCGACACCCGGTCGAACCCGCCGTTCTCCCGGGCCAGCGCGACCGCCAGATCGAACCGGAAGCCGTCGACGTGCATCTCGCTGACCCAGTAGCGCAGCGAATCCATGATGAGCCGCAGGCACGTTGGATCGTCGGCGTTGAGGGAGTTGCCCGTGCCCGTAGTGTCGAAGTAGTAACGCGGGTCGTCGGTCACGAGGCGGTAGTAGGCCGGGTTGTCGAATCCCCGGAACGATAGGGTAGGGCCGAGATCGTTGCCCTCGGCGGTGTGGTTGAAGACGACGTCGAGGATCAGTTCGAGGCCAGCCGAATGAAGGGCCTTGACCATGCCCTTGAACTCTGCCACCTGGCCGCCGGGTCGCCCGGCCCGAACCTCGGCGGAATAGCCGGCATGCGGGGCGAAGAATCCAAGCGTGCTGTATCCCCAGTAGTTGTCGAGCCCTTTCGATCCCAGGAATCCATCGCCGAGATGATGGTGGACCGGCAGCAGCTCCACGGCCGTGATGCCCAGGCCGGTCAGGTGATCGATGGCCGCTTTCGAGGCCATGCCCGCGAACGTGCCACGAAGCTCCGGTGGCACGCCGGGATGGAGCTGGGTGAAGCCCTTGACATGCGTCTCGTAGATGATCGTGTCCGAGTAAGGGATCGCGGGCGCGGCATCGGTGCCCCAGTCGAATTCGCTACCGACAACCAGGCCGCGCGGCACGTACGGCGCTGAGTCCTGGCTGCTCTGGCTGTCGGGATCGCCCGGCACATAGCCGAGAACCTCGTCGCCGGGGACGACGTCGCCGACGATGGCTCGAACGTAGGGATCGAGGAGCAGCTTGCTCGGGTTGCAGCGGAGGCCCTGGGCCGGTTGGTACGGACCAGAGACGCGGAAGCCGTAACGCTGACCCGGCCCGACACCGGGCGCGAAGCCATGCCAGATGCCGGCGTCCTGCTCCAGAAGTGGGACCTGTCTTTCTTCGCCGGCTTCATCGAAGAGGCATAGAACGACGGCGTTGGCGATGCCCGACGCGACTGCGAAGTTGGTGCCGCCGTCTCGGTGGGTAGCCCCCAGCGGGAAAGGTCGGCCCGGCCAGATCTCCATCTTCAGCTGCCCTTGCTATGCACCGCGAGGTCGCTCGGTCCTGCGGATAATGAATGGACTAAGCGCGCTTCGCCCGCGGGGTCAGCCGACTCGACGCTCTGGCGGAGTTGCGCCCGACCTCGAGGCGGCTCAGTACCAGCCGTGAGCCGCCCAGAAGTTGTACGCGGCGCAGGCCGACCCATATCGGCTGGCGATATACCAGAGGCCCCACTTGACCTGCGTCAAGGGGCTATAGCGCCAGTTCGATCCGAAGGCGGCCATCTTTGAACCTGGGTTTGCCTGGGGGATGCCGTATGCGCCGGCGGGGTCCCCAGCGCGCGGGTTCCATTTCGATTCCACCGTCCAGATTGCGTTGATGCAGTCATAGCCCCTGGCACCCACCCGGTTCTTGACGTATGTGCGCGCGTTCCAGACCGTGTCCCTCATCGTCGGCGCGGGCGTCGGCCTGGGCTTTGGCGTCGGTCGAGGCGTGGGCGTCGGCGGGTCGGTGGCGTAGACCACCGTGGGCCACGACGCGGCGCCGGGCGGGTCGGGGGTGAGCGACGCTACGGTGACAACCGTTGGATTCGAACTCGCAACGGCGATGATCGACGGCGCGGCCGATGGCGTCGGCTCTGCCAGCGTGTGCGGCGCCGCCATGACGGCTGCATCGAACACGATAACGAAGGCCGCCGCCAGCACCATCACCGCCGCGGGAGAGAGTCGCTTCAATTGGTTCCTCTGGTATCGCGTCGGCCTCGGCCTCACCGAAGCTTCTGGCCGCCGTTCGGGGCCTGCCTGGAGGCGTGGAGCGGCCGCGACATGTGAGACGGGGCCGGTGAGGTTCTCGAAGGAGAAGCCCGGGGCCGTGACGACAGAGCCCGCATGCGTCCGGCATTCGAGGGTTGGGCATACCATAAAGAACGTTGGCGGCGCCCAACCGCCGGACGCCCGGCAGAATAGCATGCGCGACTTGGCGGAGCACCTGGCACATTGCCCACCGTTTGACGCCGCTTGCGGTAATCCCGATAATAGTGGTCGGAATTAGAACAATCCACGGCGGCGGTCCGGCGTCCCCCTCCGCTCGGACCGCCGACCCGTCCTAGGAGCGCGATGGCCACCAGCCCAGAGATCGTCTCCAGCGAGTACAAGTTCGGTTTTCACGACGAGGTCGACTACCTCGAAGAGACCGGCCATGGCCTGACCCGGGGGACGGTCGAGGCTATCAGTCGTTTCAAGAGCGAACCTAAGTGGATGCTCGATTTCCGCCTCCGCGCCTACGCCCACTACCTTTCCCGTCCCATGCCGCAGTGGGGCGGCGACCTCAACCAGATCGATCTCGACAAGATCGTCTACTACCGAAAGCCGTCCGAAGGCGAAGAGAAGTCCTGGGACGACGTCCCGGACAAGATCAAGAAGACCTTCGAACGCCTCGGCATTCCCGAGGCCGAGCGAAAGTTCCTGGCCGGCGTCGGCGCGCAGTACGACTCGGAGGTCGTCTACCACAGCGTCCGAGAGGAGCTCTCCAAGATCGGTGTCGTGTTCATGGGCACCGACCAGGGGCTCAAGGAGTACCCGGAGCTCTTCAAGAAGTACTTCGCCACGGTCGTTCCACCGGAGGACAACAAGTTCGCCGCCCTGAACAGCGCAGTCTGGTCGGGCGGATCTTTCGTGTACGTTCCAAAGGGCGTCGAGGTCCCGCTGCCGCTGCAGGCCTACTTCCGCATCAACGCCGAGAACACCGGCCAGTTCGAGCGGACGCTGATCATCGTGGACGAGGGCGCCAAGGTTCACTACATCGAGGGCTGCACGGCGCCGATCTACACCACCGACGCGCTCCATGCCGCGGTGGTCGAGGTCATCGCTCTGCCCGGCTCCAAGGTTCGCTACACCACGATCCAGAACTGGTCGAACGACGTCTACAACCTGGTCACCAAGCGGGCCCACGCCCACGCCCATTCCACCGTCGAGTGGATAGACGCGAATACAGGGTCTCGCTTAACGATGAAGTACCCGAGCATCTATTTGCGCGGCGAGGGCGCCACAGCCGAGGTCATCTCGGTGGCCGTGGCGGGGCGCGGCCAGCACCAGGACACCGGCGCCAAGGCGATCCACCTCGCCCCGAACACGCGCAGCCGGATCATCAGCAAGTCGATCTCGAAGGATGGCGGCCGGACCACTTACCGAGGCCAGCTCAGGGTCGTACCGGGGGCCACGGGCGTGGTCGCCAGCGTTCGCTGCGACGCGCTGCTGCTTGACGAGGGCAGCCGTTCCGACACGTACCCTTATATCGACATCCAGGAAGACGACACGACGATGACCCACGAGGCCACCGTCGGCAAGATCAGCCAGGACCAGGTCTTCTACCTGATGAGCCGTGGCCTGACCGAGAACGAAGCCACCAACCTGGTCGTCCAGGGCTTCCTCGAGGTCTTCACCAAGGAACTCCCGATGGAGTACGCGATCGAGTTCAACCGGCTGGTGAAACTCGAGATGGAGGGTTCGCTCGGATGACCGCCGAAGAGGGGGCTGCGGCGGGCCAGGCCGCCGGGACCGCTGGTCAGGCTGCCGCCGCTTCGCGCGTGGCGCCCTCCGACCTGACTCTCAGCTTCGTGACTGAGGCCACAGTTCGCAGCGTGGCGGCCGCCGCAGTCGATCCGGATTGGCTCGTTGCCGATCGATTGACGGGGCTGCGAGCCTTCGAGGCTCTGCCGATCGAGGCGAACCCGCTCTACACCACATACATCGATCTGCGTAACGCGCGACTCGCTGGGGCGCGGCCGTACACGGAGCCGGCGACATCGGCGCCGGGAGCGGGCGCCGCAAAGTTGCTCCTCCATGGAGCGGCTGCGTACGCAGACATCGTCGAGGACCGAGTGGCGGCTCTCGTGCTCTCCGCCGAGGCCCGCGACGCAGGGGTCATCCTGGAAACCCTCGCCGATCTGCGCGCCCGCGACCCCGAGTTGCTGCGGCAGCTGCTGGAGGGCGGCTGCGCGCTGCCCGAGAATGACAAGCTCGCCCAGATGACGCGTGCCCTGTGGTCGGGCGGGCTGCTGGTTCACGTTCCAAACGGCGTTCGTCTGGAGCGGCCGATCGTCCTGCGGTGGGCGGTTGGGGCGCCGGATACGGCGCTGTTCGCCCGGACGGTTATCTCCGTGGGCGAGGACGCGGAGGTTTCGGTCGTGGAGGAACAGGTTTCGTCGGGCGGCGCTGAGCAGGCCGGCGACTTGCAGTCTCAGGCCTTCTTCGCCGGAACCACCGAGGCGGTCGTCGGCGCCGGGTCGACTCTCTCCTTCGCCGGTTTGCAGGACTTTTCCCTCCGCCAGATAGCCTTCCAGCACCGTTCGGCGGTGCTCGGGCGGGGAGCAACGGTTCGCTGGGCGCTGGCTCAGCTGGGCTGTCGGGTGGTCCGCAGTCGAATCGACAACCAGCTCGACGGCGACGGCTCGACTGTCGAGCAGGCGGAGATCGTCTTCGGCTCGTCCGACCAGCTCTTCGACCTCACCTCGTACACGCGCCACGTGGGCCGGGACACCACCGGCAACCTGCTCTCGAAGGGAGCTCTGGCCGACCGCTCGCGTGCTTACATGAAGGGTCTGGCCACCATCGACAGGTCGGCGCGCGGCACGGACAGCTTCCTTGGCGAGTTCGCGATGCTGCTTTCCAAGCAGTCGCGGTCCGTGGCTATCCCCAGCCTCGAGATCGATCAGCCCGACTGCCGCCGCGTTGCCCACGCCAGCTCCGTCGGTCCGATCGACGAGACGCAGCTTTTCTACCTCGAGAGCCGCGGCCTCGATCCGGAGGAAGCCCGAAAGGCCATCGTTCTCGGCTTTCTGGAGCCGGTCGTGGCTCGCGTGCCGCTCGAGTCGGCTCAGGATCGGCTGCGAGAGTTGCTCAAAGCCAAGTGGGACGCGCGCACGGTCGCTCGTCCGGCGGTCGCCGCGGCTGTGGCCTGAGCCCGCGATGACGGGGCCGGCAGGCAGCTTGCGTCGGGTCGACCTGTGCGCGGTGGCCGACGTTGCGCCGGGCACGATGAAACTCTGCGACGTCGAGGACGGGGTCGTCCTTGTGACGAACGTCGACCGCACGTTCCACGCCACCCAGGGCATCTGCTCGCACGAGTATTTCGAGCTGGATCGGGGCATGATCACCGGCGACTCGATTCTCTGCACGCTCCATTTGTCGCGCTTCTCGCTGCTCAATGGCGAGGTAATCGATCCGCCCGCCGAGCTGCCTCTGAGGGTCTATCCAGTAGTCGTCGAGGGCGGGCGAGTCATGATCGAGGTTCCCCAGGGCCCGCTCGAGGTAAACCGGTAGCGGCTGTCGCACTCCGTCGCCGACGAGGAGCCGCACGCGCCGTTCCATGACACGTGGGGCAGGCGCAACGTTCAGCGTCGAGACTCAGCCCGGCAGGAGTCGCCCCAGCCCGAGCTGCTCGGCTCGATCAAGTATCGCCGAGGCGAAAACCACGTCGGCGAGACCGACGCCCAGGTGAGTCACAAGGACGCGGCCCTCTCGCCGGCGCGTGAACTCGCCTTGGCTGACCTGGCCGGCCCCTGCCGTCTCGCGGCCGGACGCGTCTCCGCGAAGCAGCTCGCCGATCGTGGCGTCAGGATCGGGATAGCCGGCGAAGGCCGAGCCGGTGCGTGCGGCCAGGAACTGGTCACGCTCGTCGACTACGAACAACGACTCGCGGGCCAGGGCCGCCGGCGCCTGCATGTCGTAGTCGACGGCCACAACCAGCGTCCCGGGCCCTAGCCACGCCGGATCGAGCGTCTGGCGGTCCGGGCCGAACGAGACGACGGAGACAACGACGTCGGCCGACTCGACAGCTTCCCGAACGCTCGAAACGGCTTGAGCCGAGCCGATTCCTTCGGCCTTGGAAGCCTCGCGCGCGAGCGCCGAAGCTCGGGCCCGATCGACGTCGGTCAGCCGTACGTGAGCGCCTGGCAGGACGTGGCCGATGACCGGCATGTGGCTCCGAGCCTGGACTCCCGCCCCCAACACGGCCACTCGAGTTGGACGCCCGCTCGGCCTCGCGTGGCCCGGCAAGAAGTGACGAATCGCTGCTCCGCTGATCGCGGCCGTTCGCGCGGCCGTGATCGCCGCGGCATCCATCACTGCGAGCGGCTCGCCCGTGATCGGATCGTTCAGCAGGACCAGGGCGTGGTACGTCGGCAGGCCGCTGGCCGGGTTCGCCGGGAACCCGGTGATCCACTTGGCGCCGATGAGGTCCGCCGAGCCGTCGGCGGACTCGCCGCGCAGAAGCGCCGGCATGGCGTGCGCCAGCGACCCGGCCTGCCTGGGGTGAACCCCGATCTTCGGTGGCAGCTCTGCATCATGGCCGAGGGCGCGCATTGTCCGCTCGGCCAGTGCCAGCCGCTCAGCGAGCGGCGGCATGGCGGCCGAGACTTCGGAGGCGGACAAGTGTCGAAGTGGCTTCATGATCCTGGCTTCGTGGCGCTGGGCGGCGAATGGCCCGAGTCTCGGGGCTGCGGCCTCCCCGCGATCGGCTCTGTCGGCAATCGGGCCGTGGGGGCCGATACGCGCGCCCGGAGTGTAGCGTTACGATGGCGCGGTGGGCACTGGTCTGCCGAAGCTTTTGCCCCTCTGGCACGGAGCCGGCGAGCGCAGGGCCCGGAATCTCCGCGGCTGGTCACGTTCAAGTGGGGCGCCTGCTTCCGGCGCGGCCGCCAGCACTGGATGGAGTGAACTTGCAGCGACTACGGGGCCTGATCGCCGCGCTCGTCATCGGAGTCCCGCTCGGCCTCTACATAGGCCTCTGGCTCCATGGCACGCGCGAGATCGCTGTGCTCGTGGGGTTCGGCGTCGGCCTGGCGATCTTCGCGGTCGTGGCCTCGGGGACCGGCGCCCGTGACGAGGCGGCCGACGCAGCCTGGCGAGAAGCGGCCCCCGATCTGCCTCCGGTCTCGGACAGGGTCATCCTCGAACGGGCTCAAGCCAGCATGCCCGGTCCCGGGAAGCATCGCCAACCGGCCGCACGGTCCCGGACCGACGGCGAGGGCTCCAAGCGAGACGGCGCAGATAGCCAAGGGGCCGGGTCGGAATGAGCCCAGCCGATCGAACGAGCCTCTGGGCGAGGTTTCGGGCCGCCGGCGAGAGGGCCTGCCGCTGTCGATTCTGCGGGGATCGGATAGGCTGAACGCGAGGCGCGTAAGGACGTCTCACCGGCACGGCACGAGGACACGCAACAGATGGGCGCTTTCGAACGGATGGATGAGACGGACGCTCGAATCCTCGAACTCCTGCAGCGGGATGGGCGAGAGTCATATGCGGAGGTCGGGCAGGCGGTCGGCATGAGCGGCCCTTCCGCTCACGAGCGGGTCAAGAAGCTCGAAGCCAGAGGCGTCATCCACGGCTACTCGGCCCTGGTCGATCCCACTCTTCTCGGCTACGGCGTGCTGGCCTTCATCTTCATCAAGCAGGTGCCCGGCACGATCGCCACCGACATGACCGGCGACTTCGTGGCCATCGACGAGATCGAGGAGTGCCACCACCTGGCCGGCGAGGCCGACTACCTGCTCAAAGTCCGAGCGACCGACACGCGGCACCTCGAGCGCGTCCTGCACGCGATCCAGCAGGTCCCGCACGTCTTCACGACCGAAACCCAGATCGTGTTTTCGAGCGCGTTCGAGCGGCGACCACTCCGCCCGGCGCGCGAGCCCGAGCTGCTGCCGAACCCCTCCGGGTCGTGACGGGCGCTCGAGAACCGACGGAAGGAGCGGTCGGCGCCAACGCCGGGACCGAAGCGGGCGGACGAAGGGGGAACGCCGTCCCAGAGCCCCGGGTCACGCGGATGTTCGACTCCATCGCGCCGGTCTATGACCGGATGAATACGCTGATGACCCTCGGTCTCGACGGTCGGTGGCGGCGAGCCGCCGTGCGAGCCGCCGCGCTGAGGCGGGGCGGCTCGGCCGTTGATGTGGCCTGCGGCACTGGCAAGCTCACCGCTGCGTTGGCCGGTGCCGTCGGGTCGGCCGGGCATGTCGTGGGAGTGGACCTGTCGCCGGCCATGCTCGACGAGGCTCGGCTCGCGTTCGGGGAGTTGGAAGGTCTGGAGTTCCGCCTGGGCAACGCCCTGGCCCTGCCGTTGGCCAGCGGGTCGTTCGACTCGGCGACGATCGCTTTCGGACTGCGCAACCTGTCCAGCTTCGATGACGGCATCCGCGAGATGGCGCGAGTCGTTCGGAGTGGCGGCCGAGTGGTCTGCCTGGAGCTGTCGGTGCCGCGGCCGCGGTTCATGGGCCGGATCTACACGGACGCCTTCCGCATCATGGCGCCCGCCGTCGGGGCGGCCTTTCGACGCCGGGTCGCCTATTCGTACCTGCCGCATTCGCTGGATGGGTTCCCGGCTGCCGAGGAGATCGCGGTCACGATGCAGCGCGTTGGCCTGCAGGACGTGTCGTTCAAGCGGCTCGCCCTCGGTGCAGTGGCGCTGCACGTGGGCACCGTGGCCTGACCGGGCACGGGCGCGGTCGGGGCGGGTCGCGGCCGGTCAGCCGGCGTCTTTGCCGGTCATCTCCTGGGTCGCCTGCGTCCGCTCGGCCTCGAGTCGCGCGGCTTCTGCCGCCGCCTGGGCCTCGCGAATCTTGCCGTCCACGTAAGCGCCGTGCAGATCGAGCAGCTTGGCGATGGTGGTCTCGTCGATAGGCATGCCGTCGGCCGCCAGCTCCTTGGCCAGCAGCGACGCCTCGACTGAATCGACCACGCCCCCTGGCGTCTCCATCGATTCGAATGGGTGATCGGCCAGGAAGAACCAGGTTACGAGACTGCCGATCACCAGCCCCAGAATACCGAAGAAGAAGTAGAAAGGCATTCCTGGCCCTTCCTTTGGGCGGTTGTCATCGACGAGCGACTTGAGCCGCCGGACCAATCCGGGATTTGGCGATGACCGCGGCCCCGCGTCCTTGCCAGTATACGGACCGCAGCCGAGCCGGGAGCCTGATCGCGCGGCCCGGTACACTGGGCCGACCATGATCGACTTCACGCCCAACCCGATCGCCCTTGCCGTTGGCCCTCTCGAAATCCGCTGGTACGGCATCGGCTACGTGGCCGCGATCCTTGCCGCGATGTGGCTCCTCTTCCGGGAGGCCCGGAAACGCGGCGAGCGGACCGACTTGATCATAGATAGCCTGATCGTGGTAGCCATCGCGGCCCTGATCGGCGGGCGAGCCTATCACGTGATCGACCAGTGGTCGACCGGCATCGACTACCAGGACCATCTCGCCCAGATCTTCCTGCCGCCCTACAGCGGACTCGGCATATACGGTGGCGTCTTCACCGGCCTGATTGCGATCATCTGGCTGGCCCGTCATCACCATGTTTCGTTCTGGCGATGGGGCGATTTGATCGTTCCGTGCGTCCTCCTTGCCCAGGCCGTCGGCCGTTGGGGCAACTTCATGAACCAGGAGCTCTACGGCCCGCCGACGACCCTCCCCTGGGGCATAGCCATCCAATGCCAGTATCGCGTCGCGGAATACGCCTGCCCGGCACAGGGCGGGACGACTCCGGCGGACGCCCACTTCATCCCGCTCTTCTTCTACGAGTCGATGTTGAGCCTGCTCGGCGTATTCGTGCTGCTCTTCCTCTGGCGCCGCTTCACCGCTCGCGGCCGCCTGCTTGTCGTCGGCGACGTCGGCCTGCTGTACTTCGTCTGGTATGGAGTGGAGCGGAGCCTTCTCGAGACCTTCCGGAGTGGCTGGAACTGGACCATCTTTGGGCTAGCTACCGCCCAGATAATCGGACTGAGCGCGGCGGCCGGTGCGATCGTTGCCATCCTGATTCGCCACTGGTGGGTTCGTCATCACCCTGAAAGCGCCACCGGTGCGGTGCCTGACGCGCCGCCCGCGCCGCCCGAGGCAGCGCTCGGCCCGGGCGCACCATCGCCCCATCTGGCAGACGCTACGCCCGTACCGCGCGAACTCGCCGATGCGACGCGGGAGAGCTAGCCTAGGTCCGAGTCAACGCGGTCCAAACGCGCCGCCAGGCTGCCAGCGTTTCCCGGGCCGGGATCTCGGGCCCAGCCCATCTCGCTCTGGTCGCTCGTCTCCGGATCGGCCCAGGCTTCCTCGGGCAGGCAGGACGGTAGAGACAAGCCGCCGAAGGGGCGCGCGTGCCATCGCCAGCTCGTGAAACTGGGCGAACCCCCGCTCGTCCAGGCCGCCCGCCCAAGGCGAAAGGGCTGCCCGCGCCGAGTCAAATAGGTCCATTGCATTGAACCTCCTCCAACGCGAACGCTAGAGGAGTCCGATAGCCTGCGGCTTATCTGCGAGTTATCGGCGGAATTCGCTCAGGTCGATCCAGGCCGGCCGCTCGTGCAGGCGAGGAAGCCTTGGCCGAGAGTCGACCGGCCTCAACAGGATCATCGGTCGTTAATGCGATCGTGCTCCAATCGACCGACCCGGCCGTCGGGAAAGCCGCCGCGATGCTATGCCGGCGTCCGTCGGTTGCCCATTACCCCTGGCGGCGGGCGAGCCTGGCATGGATCGGCCAGCCGGGCCGCGCTCCCGCAGTCGGCCCGTTTGCGCGACCGCCGCCCGGCTCCGTACAATTCCCTCCGTCCCCGAATACCGACGCAACTCTGGACAGAAATACCGTCCCGCCCGTCCCGCTGCCCCGAGCCTCTGTAGGCTTGCGCTTCGCGACGCGGGCAGTACCCCCCGGGGGACAGCGAGGAGACGACGTTGAGCGCGATCGGCGCCAGGGTTGAATGGCAACTGCGGGGTTTGCCTGCGGGGCATCCAGTCGTTCGCTGGGTGAGCGAGGTTGCGGCCCTGACGACGCCCGACGCCGTGTACTGGTGCGACGGCTCCGACGAGGAGAACGGCCGTCTCTGCCAGCTTCTCGTGGACGCCGGAACATTCATCCGACTCAACCCCGACCTCCGCCCGAACAGCTTCCTCGCGCGCTCTGACCCGTCCGACGTCGCCCGCGTCGAGGACCGGACATTCATCTGCTCCGAGAGGGAGGAGGACGCCGGTCCGACCAACAACTGGCGCGACCCCAGGGACATGCGAGCGACGCTGACCGGGCTCTTCAAAGGTTCGATGCGCGGCCGCACGATGTACGTCATTCCCTTCTCGATGGGCCCGGTCGGTTCTCCGATCGGGAGGCTGGGAATCGAGATCACCGACTCGCCCTACGTCGTCGTCAACATGCGGATCATGACCCGCATGGGCGAGAACGCCCTGGCCGAGATCGTCAAGAGCGGGCAGTTCGTGCCGGCCATCCACTCCGTCGGCAAGCCCCTGGCCTCGGGCGAGAAGGACGTCGCCTGGCCGTGTGATCCGGAGACCAAGTACATCGTTCACTATCCGGAGACGAGGGAAATCTGGTCCTACGGATCGGGCTACGGCGGCAACGCCCTGCTCGGCAAGAAGTGCTACGCGCTCCGCATAGCGTCGGTCATCGCCCGTGACGAGGGCTGGCTTGCCGAGCACATGCTGATCATCAAGGTCACCTCTCCGGATGGCCGGGTCAAGCACATGGCCGGGGCCTTTCCGTCGGCGTGCGGCAAGACCAATCTGGCCATGCTCGAGCCGACCATCCCAGGCTGGAAAGTCGAAACGATCGGCGACGACATCTGCTGGATGAAGTTCGGGGCGGACGGACGCCTGTACGCTATCAATCCCGAGGCGGGATTCTTCGGCGTAGCTCCCGGCACCGGCATGGCCACGAACGCCAACGCGATCAGGACGCTCTACGCCAACTGCATCTACACGAACTGCGCCCTCACCGACGACGGGGACGTGTGGTGGGAGGGCCTGTCCAGGACGCTGCCCGCTCATCTCATCGACTGGACCGGCCACGACTGGACGCCGGGCGGCGACAAGCCCGCGGCCCATGCCAACGCCCGCTTTACCGCGCCTGCCGGCCAGGACCCGGCCATCGCAGCGAACTGGGAGGACCCGGCCGGCGTCCCAATCGACGCGATCATGTTCGGCGGCCGCCGCGCCTCCACCGTGCCGTTGGTCCGCGAGGGATTCGATTGGAATCACGGCGTCTTCCTGGGCTCGATCATGAGCTCCGAGATGACGGCGGCCGCGTTCGGGACCATCGGCAAGTTGCGCTTCGATCCATTCGCGATGCTGCCGTTCTGCGGTTACAACATGGCCGACTACTGGAGCCACTGGCTGGAGATCGGCCGGAAGGCCGGTGCTGTGCTGCCGCGCATCTTCCTCGTGAACTGGTTCCGCAAGAACGCGGGCGGCCGCTTCATGTGGCCGGGCTTTGGCGAGAACAGCCGCGTCATCGAATGGATCTTCGGCCGGTGCTCCGGCGAGGATGATGCGGTCGAGACGCCGATCGGGTTCCTGCCGGCCCCCGGAGCGATCGATACGACGGGCTTGAACATCGCCGAAGCAGATCTGGCCGCGCTCTTGACGTTCGATGCGGCGGCGTGGGTCGAGGAAGCCGCTGCGATCGAGGATCATTACGCTCGATTCGGTTCGAAGCTGCCGCCACGGCTGGCGTCGCTGCTCTCTGAACTTCAGCGTCGCGTCGCCGAGGCATAGCCAACCGGTTGACCTGGACAGGCCCCGGACTCCTGGTACCGCGTCGGCCGCTGGAGCCGCCGAGGTGCAGCCGGCGCCGAATGGCCGACCCATCGAGCGCCGATCCGGCGTACGATCCCCGTTGCGCCGGTTCGATCTTGACCGGCGTCCATTAGGCCACTCACCGCCGGAATCTTGCGGCGGCGTCCCAGGGAGGTCCGCAATGCCGGTCTGTCGGCGCAAGGTAACGGTCATCGGAGCCGGCAACGTTGGGGCTACGGCCGCCCAGCGGATCGCCGAGGCGGGCGTCGCGGACGTCTACCTGATCGACGTCGTCGAGGGACTGCCCCAGGGCAAGGCGCTCGACCTCGTGGAGGCAGCCCCGCTCCAGCACCACGACCAGATGATCTACGGCACCAACGACTACGCCGACACGACCGAGTCGGACGTGATCGTCGTGACGGCCGGCCTGGCCCGGCAGCCGGGCATGACTCGCGACGATCTGCTTCTGAAGAACGCCAGCATCGTCCGAGCTGTTGTCGGCAACGCCGCTCGGTATTCACCGGATGCCATCCTGGTCATAGTCACGAACCCGCTCGATGCTATGGTCCACGTCGCCATCGAGGCGAGCGGCTTCCCGCGCGAACGCGTTATCGGCATGGCCGGCGTCCTTGACAGCACTCGATTCCGGGCTTTCATCGCCCAGGATCTGGGCATCTCCGCGTCCGACGTCTCGGCCTTCGTGCTGGGCGGCCACGGCGACACGATGGTCCCGCTGCCGCGCTACTCGACGGTCGCCGGCATTCCGCTGCCGGAGCTCATGAAGCCCGAACGGATCGAGGCCCTGGTCGACCGAACGCGAAACGGTGGGGCCGAGGTGGTCGCCCTGCTGAAGGCCGGCAGCGCGTTCTACGCGCCAGCCTCGTCGGTGCTGCACATGGTCGACTCGATCCTCAACGACCGAAAGCGTGTTCTGCCGTGCGCGGTCCTGCTGCGCGGCGAATACAAGATCGACGGATTGGTCGTTGGCGTGCCTATCGTCCTCGGCGCGTCGGGAGTCGAGCGGATCATCGAGGTCGCGCTGACGTCCGACGAGCACGACGCCCTGCTGGCCTCGGCGGCATCGGTTCGAGGCCTCGTGGAGACGATGCAGAAGGCGCCGGTCTGATCAGTCGGGAATGCTCTTCGCGCATGGCGCGCGTCGCCGGCGGGCCATCGTTTCGGCGATAGGAAAGCTTCCGGCGGTCCTGTCCTGCCTGGGCTTCCCCCGGCGGGTTGACTGACTCGGCGCTTGTTCCAGCCCCCGTGGGCGCGGGACCGGCGCGCCCTGTCCGCCAGACCGATCCGCCTCGGAGGCGGCTTTCGTGGCACGTCGGGCGATGGTACCCGCGTCGACCGGGGAACGCCTGGAGTTGCCCCCACGCCCTGCTCCGATGCTCCCGTGAAGCCACTTATCGGTGGCGCGCCCGAGCGGCTTGCCGACCGACCGACTGTCGGCCAGCCGACAGCTCCGGCTTGCACGCGACTCTGGCGGGCCCGTGCCGGTAAACTCGGACGGTGCTCGCCGTCGTCCGTCTCGACTTCGACCCTTCGACATTGGTCTTCGGCCTGTCCATGCGCCTGGAGACGCTGGCCTTCGCCGGCGTAATCCTCCTTGTCCTGGTTTTGGCTGCGCTGAGCGCGGGCAGGTCTCGCCCCGTCGGTGCCACGTTGGATGGGGCTGCTGGCGAGGTCGGGCTGAAGTTGCGGAGAGACGACCTGATCCTCATCGCATTCGGCGCCGTGCCGGGAGCCGTCGTCGGCGGGCGCCTTGGCTACGCCCTGGTCCACTTTGACTACTACTCGGCCAACCCGCGCGCCATCGCGGACCCCGGGCAGGGTGGATTCGGCCTGACTCTGGCGGTGGTGCTGGGGACGCTGACTGCCATCGCCGTCGCCCGATTGCTCGGCGCGCCGGTCGGCCGGTGGCTGGGCGTAGCCAGCATCCCCGTTTTGCTCGGTCTGGGTTTGGGCAAGCTGGCGATGGTTCTCGGCGGGACAGGGCAGGGGAGCTACTCCGGGGCTTCCTGGGCCACGAGCTACGTCGGGCCGGGACCATGGGGCAGCACCAACCCAAGCTTCCCGGCGATGCCGTCTCAGGCCATCGAGGGCGGGCTGGTTCTCGCCCTGGTGGTCGTGGTGCTCGTCCTCCCGTTCGTGCTGCGGCTCCGAATTAGACGCTGGAGGTCGATTGCCCGGCCCGGTTTGGCGCCGAGGAAACAATGGGCCTTCCTGACGGGCGGGCGTCGTTTCCTGACCGTCCTCGGTTTGTGGGCCCTGGTCCGGTTCGCTGCCGCCTTCACCTGGCGCGATGCTCGCGTCGTCGGTCCGTTGGTGGCCGAACAACTCGTGCTGTTGCTCCTGGCGGCCGTGGCGCTCTTCGGGCAGGCGGCCGCGGGGCCGATCCGGCGCGCCCTAGTTGTCTCGGCCGCAAGTCGCGCCGCTCGCCGAGCGGCGCGGGCGGAGAAGGTCGTCGTGGAACGGCACGCTGACTCTGACGACGAGGCGGTCCTGGATGACACGACCGCCGCGGACGCAGCCGCGGCCCAGGCTCCCCGGTAGCGGTGCCACGTCTCAGCGAACCGCGTAGCCGCCCTCCCGGTCGGGCCTGAACTCGCCGAGCCGCGGAACGGCTCGCGCCACACCCCTCAGGCGCCTGCCGGAGTATGCTCGGGCTGCTCGCCTGACGGGCGAACGAGCCACACGACCGCCCTTATCCGGGCGGGTTTTGGGAGGGATGATGTCGCCGTCGCGCCCCGGATCTGATCTCACCGGCGGTCCCGGTCGGGTCGCACCGGCGGTCAGGTCCGCCTCGTCGAAGGCTCCCGAGCCGGCTGCCCCACCAGCGGTCAGGCCGCAATCGATGCCGGGCCACTCGGCCGGGGTCAAGAACGTACGCGGACCGAGGCCGCTGGCTCGCGTGCCCGAGCCGCCCAGGACGCCACCTGTGCTGGTCCGCCAGATGCGGGGTGGTGTGGTCGAGAGCCGCCACCGAGGCTCAGTGGTGGAAGTCGGCATCGACGGTTCGGTCCGCCGCGTTCTCGGCGACCCGGACACCATCGTCAACCTGCGCTCGGCCGTCAAGCCGTTCGGGCTGGTTGCGCTGGTCGAGGCCGGCGGCGTGAAGGAGTTCGATCTTCTCGATGCCGAGCTGGCCGTCATGGCAGGCTCGCATTCGGGCGAGGATCTCCACGTGCGGACGCTGCAGGCGGTCTTTCGTCGGTCCGGCGTGTCGCAGCATTACCTGGGATGCGGCTCCGAAGGCGCGCCGCTGGACGCTCTGACCGCCGCCCGTCTCGCCCGAGACGGCGAGAAGCCCGGGCCCATTCGACACATGTGCTCGGGTCAGCACGCCTCGATGCTGTTGCTGTGCCGGATGAACGCATGGCCGCTCGACGAGTACTGGCGGCCCGACCATCCGGTCCAGCGGTTGTACGAGGCCACCGTCGCTCGCATCTTCTCGACGACGCCCGAGATGCTCGTCCTTTCGACCGATGCCTGTGGCGTGCCGACTTACGCCTTTCCCCTGCACGAAGTGGCGCGGGCCTTCGCCCTGCTTGCCGACCCGACCGCCATTCCCGCCACCGACACCCGCTCGAGCCTGGCCGGGGCGGTGAGCCGGATCCGCGACGCAATGCTCGCCAGCCCGGACATGGTGGCCGGTAGCCGCGACCGGCTCGACACTTCGGTCATGAAGGCAGCTCCAGGTCGCATCCTGGCCAAGAGCGGTGCCGAAGGCCTGCGTGGTTTCGCGCTGCTGGCGGGCCACGGCCGGCGTGCGGCCTCAGGGGTCGCAGTCAAGATCGAGGATGGCGGCGGCTTCGATCGGGCGACATCTGCCGCCGCAGTCGAGACGCTCCGGCAGGTCGGCGCGCTGGACGCTTCGGCGCTGCGCGTGCTGGGCCGCTATCACCAGCCCGTTGCCGTCGACCCGCGCGGCGAACCGGTAGGGGAGGCGGTCGCTACCTTCGAACTGGCGCCGGTGGGCGAACTGCTGTAGGCCCGGATCCACCGATCGCAGGTTGCGGAGGTTCGGGTTCGCTGCCCGTACACTACGGGCATGACCGACGTCCGCGTAAGAATTGCACCCAGCCCGACGGGGCCTCTGCACCTGGGAACGGCCCGAACTGCGCTGTTCAACTTCCTGTTCGCACGCCATTCAGGCGGCACGTTCATCTTCCGCTTGGAGGATACCGACCAGGCCCGTTCGACCGAGGCCTACGAGCTCGACATCATCGACGGCCTCCACTGGCTGGGGATCAGGTGGGACGAGGGACCGGGTGTCGGCGACGAGCAGGAGCGCGGCTCTTACGGACCGTATCGTCAGATGCAGCGCCTGGAGCGCTACACGGAAGCCGCAACGCGGCTGCTGGCCGAGGACAGGGCGTACTACTGCTACTGCACCCCGGGCGAGCTCGAAGCCGAGCGAAAGCGCCAGGAAGCCGCCCACCGAGCGCCGCGGTACAACGGCCGTTGCGCCCATCTGACGTCGGCGCAGCAGGCCGCCTTCGAGGCCGAAGGCCGCCAGCCGGTCGTGCGTTTCCGCATCCCGCCCGACCGCACGATCGGCTTCGACGACCTCGTCCGAGGCCACGTGGAGATCGATACGGGCGCCCTCGGCGGCGACCTGGTCATCGTCCGCTCGGACGGCACGCCGCTGTACCACTTCACCGTGGCCGTCGACGACGCCGCGATGGCCATCAGCCACGTCATCCGTGGCGAGGACCACCTGTCCAACACTCCCAAGCACATACTGCTTTTCGAGGCCCTCGGATCGCCGGTCCCCCAGTTCGGTCATTTGCCTCTCATCCTCAACCCGGACCGGACCAAGATGAGCAAGCGCATGAGCCAGACCGCAGTGGCCGACTACCGGGCCCAGGGGTTCATTCCTGAGGCCTTCGACAATTACCTGGCGCTCCTCGGCTGGTCGACCGGAACCGAGGAGGAGGTCCTGCCGCTGACCGAGCTGATCGATCGTTTCGACATTTCGGCCGTCAACAAAGCCGGCGCCGTCTTCGACCGGGAACGCCTCGAGTGGTTGAACGGGCAGTGGATCCGCCGCCTGTCCGCCGTCGAGCTGATCGATCGGCTTCGGCCGTTCCTGCAGGTCGAGCTGAATGCCGGCCGCATCGACTGGCTGCCATCCGACGATGAGCTGGCCGCGCTACTTCCCGTCGTCCAGGAGCGACTGCCCACCCTGGCGGCGGTGGGCGATGTGATTGGCTTCCTGTTCGTCAGCAACCTTGACCCGGACGTCGCGGCGATCGTCCCGAAGCACTGGGACGCAGCCACCACGGCGGCCGGACTCAGGGCCGCCCGCGGGGCCATCGCCGACGTCGGCCGGGTCGCGTGGGAGGCGGACGAGATCGAACCGCCGCTTCGCCGTCTCGTCGAGGATCGCGGCTGGCAGGTCGGCGATCTGTTCATGGCCATCCGCGTCGCCGTCACCGGCCGGACGGCCACACCGCCACTCTTCGACACGATGGTGGCGCTTGGCTACGAACGCACCCTGTCCCGGCTCGATCATGCGATCGAGAAGCTCGCAGCTCAAGCGGAAACCACCCCCTAGGAGGACGATCACGGGATGGCTCGAACGATCCTCGTCGTCGATGACGAGCTGACGCTGCGCGAGACGCTGGCCGAGAGCCTGGAGCAGGAAGGCTTCGCCGTCGTCCAGGCCGCCGACGGACGCGAAGCAGTCGCGGCGTTCCGGCGTTATCGACCGGACCTCGTCCTGCTCGACCTAATGCTGCCCGAGATATCCGGGACCGAAGTCTGCCGGGTCATCCGAGCCGAGTCGGGGGTGCCGATCCTGATGCTCACCGCGAAGAGCGCGGAGGTCGACAAGGTCGTAGGGCTGGAGCTCGGCGCGGACGACTACGTCACCAAGCCCTTCAGCTTCCGCGAGTTGCTGGCCCGGATCAGGGCGTTGCTGCGCCGATCGGAGACACAGGCGCAGGCGGCCGACCCGGAAGTGGTCGATCTCGGACATGTGCGTGTAGACGTGGCCGGGCGGCGGCTCCTGCGTGGCTCCGAGGTCCTGCCGGTCAAGCCGAAGGCCTTCGAACTGCTCCTCTTCCTGCTCCGACATGCCGGCCACGTCTTCACTCGCGACCAGCTCCTTGAACATGTCTGGGGCTACGACTATGCCGGCGAGACGCGAACGGTGGATGTCCACGTCCACTGGCTCCGGGCCCAGATAGAGGCCGACCCCGCCAGCCCCGTGTATCTCGAAACCGTCCGCGGCGTGGGTTACGTCCTGAGGCGCCCCGAAGCGGATTGACTGTTTCGCCCCGGGAGGCGGCTGGCCCTGGCCCGGAGTGCTTGACTGGCGCCAGGCGCAGGGATCTCCTAGACGCCGAAGAAGTGCGTTAGCGCACCGAGTGGGCCGCCCAGCACGTGGAGCACCAGAAAGGCGCAACCGGCGAGCGCGCCGGCGCAGGGGATCGTGAGAACCCACGCTGTGGCGATGCTTCGAGCCACGCTCCAGCGAACGGCTTTGAAGCGGTGGCTCGTTCCGACACCCATGATGGCGCTGGAAATGACGTGGGTCGTTGAGACCGGCATCCCGAGCTGAGCTGCGCCCATGATGATCGTGGCAGCGGTTGTTTCGGCCGCGAAACCGTGGACCGGGTCGAGCCTGACCACCCGCTGGCCCATCGTCTTCATGATCCGCCAGCCGCCGGCGGCGGTGCCGAAGGACATCGCGGTCGCGGCGATGAGAATGACCCAGGTCGGGACCGTCTTGTTGGAGATAGCCCCGGCGTTGTAGAGGGCCAGGGTCATGATGCCCATCGTCTTCTGCGCATCGTTCGTGCCGTGGCTAAGGGCCATGTACGTCGCCGAGAGGATCTGAAGTCGCCGAAACCGATCGTTCAGCAGGCGCGGATTGGCGTGAACGAAGACGTTCAGGATGAGGACCATCAAGCCAAGCGCAATGACGAACCCGAACACCGGCGAGCTCACGAGCGGGACGAGCACTTTCTCAGCAAAGTTGCCCCACTGAACGGCATTCGGGCCGGCCGAGGCGATCGCGGCCCCGATCAAGCCGCCAACCAGCGCATGGCTGCTTGAGCTCGGGATGGCCAGTGACCAGGTGATCAGATTCCAGGCGATGGCTCCCAGGAGCGCCGCCGCGAGCACCATGGAGCCGTTCCCCAGGATCATGTTGTCCTGTACGACGCCGGATCCGATCGTAGTCGCGACCGCAGTGCCGAAGACCAGGGCACCCACGAAGTTGGCGGTGGCCGACAGCACGATCGCGTGCTCCGGCTTGAGGGCCCTCGTCGACACGGAGGTCGCGATGGCATTGGCGGTGTCGTGGAAGCCGTTGATGTAGTCGAACGACACGGCCAGCGCGAATATCGCGATCAGCCCAAGTAGGGTGCCCTGAGACAAGTCGACACGCCTCGCCATGCGGGTGGAGTCCGGCAGGGGCCGCCGCCATGGAGAGGCTATCAGGTCGAAGGTGGCCCTGCTCCTGCTGCAACCGCCAGCGGCCCGGAGTAGCTGTAACGAAAAGGCGGCCGCATGCCGGCCGCCTTCCGCAACTCTGCCCGCACCGGGTTACGGGTTCAGGTCTTCGACCTCGCCCGTCGCCAGGAACACGACATCCTCGGCGATGTTGGTCACGCGGTCGCCGATGCGCTCCAGGTAGTGGGCGGCGAACAGGATTCGCGTACCGGGATCGACCTTGGCCGGGTCGGTTCGCATCTCGGCCAGGACGTCGCTGAAGAGCTGGTGATAGAGCCTGTCGATCTCGTCGTCAAGAGCGGCTACTTCGCGCGCCCGGGCCTCATCGATGTCGACCAGGGCTAGGACCACGTCGCGGACCTGGCGGGCGGCGAGTTGCGACATCGGCGTCAGCTCGTCGTAGGTAACCATGCTGGTCACGCCCGCGAGCTTCCGCGCTTGCTTGGCAACAGAGCCGGCGTGGTCGCCGATGCGCTCGAGCTCGTACGTCACGCGATCTAAGGCGAGCAGGAATCGAAGGTCTCTTGCCACCGGCGCCTGGGTCGCGATGGTCATGGCCACGATGCCGGTTACCACTCGTTGGACCTCGTTGACGCGCCCGTCCGAGGCGATGACCTTCTGGGCCAGCGCCGCGTCGCGGCACATGATCGCTTCGTAGGCGGCGAGGATCTGCTCCTCCACGTAGGAGCCCATCCGCAGCACGCCTTCCTTGACGTCGCGCATGTCTATGTCAAGGCTTTGGCGGATGCTGACGGCGTGACGCTCCGCCTCGTCCAGGGCAAAGGCGGAGGCTGGAGCCGCAGTGGCGCCACTCTCGGCGGGCGGGGCGCCGGTCTCTCCGTCCACGGGCTGCATTGTCGACTCCTCGTTCTGTGGGGCGCTCATCCGAACCGTCCGGAGATGTAGTCCTCGGTCAGCCGCTCGTTTGGCCTCGTGAAGATCTGCCCTGTGGGTCCGACCTCGACAAGGTATCCGGCCCGATCCTCGGCCATCGTGAAGAAGGCGGTGATGTCGCTGACCCTGGCTGCCTGCTGCATGTTGTGGGTCACGATGACGATGGTGTAAGCCTCGCGAAGCTCGCGCATAAGCTCCTCGATGCGGAGGGTGGATACCGGGTCGAGCGCCGAAGCCGGCTCGTCCATCAGGATGACCTCGGGATCGGTCGCCAGCACGCGGGCGATGCAGAGGCGCTGCTGCTGGCCGCCCGAAAGGGCCAGGCCGGACTTCCGGCGAAGGTCGTCCTTGACCTCGTCCCACAACGCCGCACGCTTTAGGCTGGTCTCGACCAGCTCGTCGAGCTTGCGCCTGTCGTTTTGACCGCGGCGCCGCGGGCCGTAGGCGACGTTTTCATAGATCGACATCGGGAACGGGTTGGGATGCTGAAAGACCATGCCAACTCGGCGCCGCAGCTCGACCACGCTCACATCGGTCTCCATGACGTTCTCACCGTCGAGGCGGACCTCGCCCTGGACGCTGGCGCCCGGGATCAGGTCGTTCATCCTGTTGAAGCAGCGCAGGAACGTCGACTTGCCGCTGCCGGATGGACCTATCAGGGCCAGAATCGAGCGTTCCTGCACGGCGAGCGACACGTCACGCACCGCCACCTTCTGGCCGTACAGGATCGAGACGTGATCGGTCGCAAGCTTGATCGCCTCGGGCCGAGCGGCGAATTCGTTAGCGTCCGCGCGCGACGACCCAACTTCGACGCGCCGAACCACCGGTGGCTCTGGGTTGATGGCAGCTGTGGTCATCTCGTCTCCGGTGCTCATGCGCCAGTCAGCCGGCGGGACAGGACGCGGCCGAGGTAGCGCGCCCCCAGGTTGAAGATAAGGACCATTGATATCAGGATGGCCGCGGAGCCATCCACGATCTGGTTGACGTAGTTCCCGAGCCCTTCGGCCTGCAGCTTGTAGATGTAGACCGACAGGGTCGTGGCGGGGCGGAACGGGCTCCAGGGCGACGATACGCTGGTCAGGTCGAAATTCAGGAAGTTGTAGTGGGGTGGCGTCCCGACGCCGGCGGTGAAGAGCAGCACGGCCGCCTCGCCGAAGACCCGGCCAGCGGTGAGGATCACGCTCGTGATCAGACCGGGGATCGCCAGCGGAACCACGACGTGCTGTATGGTCTGCCACTTGCTGGCGCCGAGGGCCAGGCTCGCGCTGCGCTCATCCTGCGGCACTGCCCGGAGCGCCTGTTCGGACAGGCGGGTCATGAGCGGCAGATTGAAGAGAGTGAGGGCCAGTGCGCCGCCGAGGGCGCTGAAGCCCCAGTGGAAGTCGTCGACGAAGAGGATCAAGCCGAAGAGGCCGACGACGATTGACGGCACAGAGCTGATTGACTCCTCGGCGAACCGGATGGCGTTGGTGACCGCGTTCTCGCCGGCATACTCGGACATGTAGATGCCGCCCAGGATGCCGATCGGCACGGCGATCAGCAGGGTCAGCACGAGCATGTAGATCGAGTTCCACAGGACCGGGAAGATGCCGCCCAGCGTCGTTTCACTTGGGTCGCTGACGATGAAGCTCAGCGAGACCACACCCCACGCCGCCAGGGCGAAGTGGAGGAGGATCGCCCCGAGGATCAGGAGGACCAGGAAGCCGGTTCCCCACAGGACGACGGTCGCGGCACGGTCGGCCAGGATGCTTCCGCGGGAGCTTCTGTTTCGAAGGCTGGCTTTCGGTTCGTTCGGTTGGCCGATCGCCCGGCCGGCAGTAGTCGTCACGAGGCCATCTTTCTTCTGTTGATCACGCGCACGAGTACGACCGAGGTGATCGAGATGATCAGCAGGACGAGACTCATGGTCCACAGGGCGTCCTGCCAGGGTTCGCCGAAGACCGTGTTGCCCATGTCCAGCGTGATTTGCGATGTCAGCGTCGTTACGGGCTGGGTAATCGCCGCCGGCATGGTGGGGGAGTTGCCGATGACCATCTGAACCGCGAGGGCCTCGCCGGCGGCGCGAGTCATGCCCAGCACGACTGCCGTCATGACGCCGGACAGGGCCGACGGGAGCAGGATGTGGCGGATCGCTTGCCATCTCGTGGTGCCAAGGGCAAGGGAACCGGTGCGCAGCTCTTGTGGGATCGCCCGGAATGAGTCATAGGAAACGCTCGTGATGGTGGGCAGGATCATGATCGACAGGACCAGCGATCCCGCCATCCAGGAGAACCCGGTCAGGAAACCAGGCACTGTGAAGATGTTGCCGACGATGGGCAGCGACAGCACCAGGTCATCGTGGAATGTGCTGCTCAGGAAGGGCACCAGGATCGTGATGCCAAGCCAGCCCCAGACCACGCTGGGAATGCCGACGAAGATCTCGAGGGCGGGCTGGACGATGGCTCGGGCCCACTGCGGTGCGACCTCCGACAGGAACAGGGCGAGGCCGACGGAGATGGGCGTCGAGATCAACAGGGCCACGGCCGTCACGTAGACCGTACCGGCGATGAACGGGAGCAGGCCGAAGTTCGTGGGCCCGCTCGTCGAGTCGGGCTGCCAGGTCGGCGATAGAATCTGCCCGACGGGTGTCCCATCCTTGACGAAGAGCTGGATGCCCTGCCACGCGATGAATCCCAGCAGCAGGACGACGATGAAGATCATCGACGCCGCAGCCGCAAACGCGACTCGCCGGGGGATGTCTATTCGTTCGCGCAGGCTGGGGGCGGCCCGCAGCCGGGCTGCGCGGTAGGCACCTGTCAGTTGAGCCATCGGCGCTGCCTCAACACGGTGAGTTGCGGGGAACAGTAATGCTCCGGGCCCCGCTCGTCACCGCGGGGCCCGGAGCAGAGAACGCTGACTACTGGCTGACGGGGCCGTAGGAGTCGTTCGGGATGATCGTTCCCTGGACTTCTGGACCCATCATGAACTGGAGGAAGGCCGCGGACAGACCCGTGGCCGCGCCGAGGGTGTACAGGTTGCCGTCGGCGGCGAGCTTGTAGCTGCCATTGCCGACGTTGGCGATGGTGGCGTTAACGCCATCGAGCTGGAGGCCGTTGAGCAGGGGCTTGTTGGCCGGGGCGTTGTAGTAGGAGAAGCCGATGACGCTGACAGCGCCGTTGGTCTTGGTGACTGCGGTGGTCACCGCGCCGTTCGAGTCCTCGGTCAGGGTCTGGCCGCCGGTCGCCTCCGTGGCGCCGCTCAGGACGATCTTCTTGAAGGTAGCTCGGGTGCCGGAGGACTGCGGGCGGAAGATGAGGATGATCGGGAGGTTCGGGCCGCCGACCTGGCTCCAGTTGGTGTCCTTGCCGGTCCAGATGTCGATGTTCTGCTGAGTGGTGAGGTTGGTGACGCCGGTCACGTCGAGGTTGGTGACGACAATCCAGCCCTGGCGGCAGACGACGTGGTCGACGAGCGTGTCAGCCACGGGCGTGGCCAGCTTGGTGTTGGCGAGAACGTCGGACGCGCCGATCTGAACGGAGCCCCCAGCGACTTGGCTGAGGCCGGTGCCGGAGCCGCCGCCGGTGACAGTGATCGTGGCGCCGGGGCAGTGGCCCTGGTAGGCGGTGGCGGCGTCTTGGATAAGCGGCTGCAGGGCTGTCGAGCCTGCCTCTGTGATGCTGCCGGCCACGCAGTTGACCGTGGGCGCCGGCGTCGGAGTGGCGGGTGCCGGGGTGGAAGTGTTCATGGTGGCCGTCGGGGCGATGGTGGGCGCCGGGGTGACGGGGGGCGCCGTCGTTGGCGAGGGCGTGGCGGCCGATGAGCATGCCGCGGCCAACATGGCGGCCGCGATGGCTAGAGCGCCGAAGCGTCTCGTTCCGTTGAGCAAAGTAGTCTCTCCTCTTTCCTGGGCAGCTGACGGTGCGAACCTGCTCCAGTTCCAGTCGGATCGTGGCGGCAGCTCTTTAACGCGGTGTTGGCCCTTCGTTAACATTCACCGGCCCGCCGTAGCCGTCCTGCCCGCGGCCGATCGACGAAGCGCGCGGCGGGTCGAAGAGATAGCCCGAGCCGCGAACGGTCATCAGATGACTTGGATTTGCCGCGTCGCGCTCGATCTTCGCCCGGAGCCAGAAGACGTAGACATCCACCATCCGTTCGTTGCCGTCTGGGTCGCGCCAGACGTGCCGCAAGAGCTCCTCGCGGGTGAACGCCCGACCGGGATGCATGGCCAGAAAGTCCAGCAGCGCCAGCTCCTTTGGCCGCAGCGACATCAATCGGCCGTCTCGGCGGATGGCCCGGGCCCGGCGGTCCAATTCGACGCCTTCGCCCACTGCGATCCGGTCCTCGACGGGATGCCCGCCCACGGGCCCGCGGCGGCCCGCGATCGAGAGGCGACCGACCACTTCCATCGGATCCGACGAGAGATCCATGGCGTCGTCGAAGCCGAGCTCGAGGGCGTGAAGACGGACTGCGACGGCTTGATGCGGGCTCAGCAGGACTGCGCGCGAACTGGGGTTCGTCGCCAGCCAGCTGGCCACGCGCTGAAGGTCGCCGGGTTCGGCGGGCGGCGCGATGAGGACGACCAGACTGGGATCCGTGACCGAGAGCGCCTCGGAGAACCCCGCAGAAGTCGGCTCAACCCGCACTTCGACTTCGGGGAACAGCCGACGCAGGTCGATCGCTCCGTCAGGGTCGGCCCGCGCCAGCCACCCGGTGAACGAATGGGCAAGGGGGGCAAGGGTTCCGCCAGCGCCCGAATTGGTGGCACCGGCGCGAGGGGAGCCGCCGTCATGTGCCTCTGCCATCGACAGAATCTGGCGGCGTTCCGTTAACGGCTTGTTCCGACATCGTGAACGTTGGGTTAGAGATGAGCGCCTGGCGGCCCTGGCCCGCCCCAGATGGAATCCGCAGCCCGAAGAGCGCGGCTGGTTCTAGGCGTGCTTGACGACGATCCGTTCGATCAGGTCAGCGACGTCCTCGCACTTGTCGATCGTGTCTTCGAGGAGGCCGTAGACGTCCTTCCACTTGAGGACGTCTATCGTCTTGTTGCCGTCGTCGAAGAGCCCGGCGATCGCGGAACGGCTCAGCTTGTCGCCTTCGTTCTCGATGCGATGGACTTCGACGATGTAACGATCGAGATCCTTGAAGCCGCGCAGGTTGCTCAGCGCCTGGTGGAGCGTCTCACAGGCCAGGACCACCAGGGAAGCTTGCTTCACCGACGTCTTGGTCGGCGCTTCGATGCGATAGAGGACGAAGGTGTCGGCCACTTCCTCGATTAGATCGAGAATGTCGTCCAGGCCGCTGATGAGGGCGTGGATCTCCTCGCGATCGAATGGCGTGACGAAGGTCGCTTCCAGCCGCCGACTTATGTCGTGGCTGAGCTCGTCGCCCTTGTGCTCGGTCTCGCGGATCCGCTTGGCCGCCTTGTCGGCATTGTCGAAGGTGCGCAGCATCGCCTCGAGCTGGCGGGCACCGTCCAGCACGTTGGCGGCATCCTCGACGAACAGGTCGAAGAAGCGCTCTTCGCGCGGGATCAGTCGAAACGAAGGCATCTGGCCAGACCTCCGAGAGGAGTCGCGGTCTGTCTGACGAGTCAGCCAACTCGGCGGGCGTCGTCTTTGGCGTCGTCCTCACGCCTCTTGTCACGGGTAGGTCCTAGCGTAGCGTTCGGCCGGCCTCCCTGCTGACGAGCCCAGCCGTTCAGCCGAACTGCGCCAGCTGTGAGATGCTCGGTTCATGGACGCCGTCGAGCTCGCCTTCGTCATTTTGCTGGCGATTCTTCTCGGCTGGGCGCTGTCGGTCGCGATATCTCGCGGTCGGGCGATCGAACGTCTGAAGGAGACGACCGGCGCGTCCGACACCGACGACGTGGAGAGGCGCGTCCGGATGGCTCTCGAGGAGGCCGCGGATGCTCGTTGGAACTTCGACCAGACGCGCGACGACACAGCCGAGCTGACCCAGCTGCTCACGGCAGGCGTGGTTCGACTGCGCGACGACCTTTCCGTGGAGTATGCCAACGGAGCGGCTCACGTGATGTTGGAGAGGAAGCCGGGTTCCATGGTTGGGCGGTCCGCGCTGGAGGCCTTCGTAGACGCCCGGATAGAGGCGATCGCCCGGTCGGCCATGGAGCTCGGCTCGGCCAACGGCGAGGTGACCGTCCGGTCCTCCAGAGGGGCGACGGTCACGGTGCGGGCTCGCCGCTCGCCGGTCTCGGGCGTGTGGCTCGTCATGGAGGATGTGTCGGAGCTGCGCCGCCTGCAGCGGATCCGAGCCGAGTTCATCGACAACCTGTCGCACGAGCTGCGGACCCCGCTGACCACCATCAGCCTGCTGGCCGAGACGGCGTCCCGTGACGCCGAGTCTGCGTCGCCTCGCCTGCGCGACCGCATCTCGAAGATTGAGGTCGAGACGGGCCACCTCACGCAGATGGTCAACGAGCTGCTCGACCTGTCGCGGATCGAGAGCGGAATGGCCCAGCTCATGCTCGACGACGTAGACCTGATACGCGTCGCCCGTACCACCGCCGAGCGGCTCCGTCTCTTTGCCGAACGTCAGGGTCTGCGGATCGAGCTGGATCTGCCAGACCGCGTCTCGCCGGTCCGTGGCGACGAGGATCGGCTCGGCCAGGTTCTCGTGAATTTGCTTCACAACGCAGTGAAGTTCAGTCCAAACGGCGGCGAGATCGTGGTTGGCGTACGAGATCATGACGGCGAGGTCAGGGTGTGGGTCCGCGATCCCGGGATAGGCGTGCCACGCGCCGACCTGACCCGCATCTTCGAGCGGTTCTACAAGGTCGATCGGGCACGCGTCCGAGGCCGGGGCGGGACGGGACTCGGCTTATCGATCTCTCGCCATGTCGTCGAATCGCACGGCGGGCGGATCTGGGCAGAATCCGTCGAAGGTTCGGGCTCGACCTTTACCTTCTCCCTGCCAGTCGGCTCGTCGAGCGCAGTCACGGGCGTTTCACTCTTGGCAGGCGATGCGAGCGGAATCCTGACGGAGAGTGGCACGGCGACGGAGAGTGGCGTGGCTGTTCCCGGCCAAACGGGCGGGCAAGTACCCGAGGCCGACGCCGGCCTCTGACGATCGCGCCGGCGACCCCGATTACGGCTTGACCGGATCCGATGAGGAGGCGGCCGGCCGTGCCGGCGGCGACTTGGGAGCGGTTCGGCGCGGCGCTGCCGGTCGGGCGGCGCGTGGTCGAGCCGGAGCCGCCGTCCTGGTCCGGGTCTTGGCCGGCGCCTTCGCGGTCGCAGCCGTAGTTTTCGGCGGTGTAGCGGTTGACGCCGGTGCGGTGGAAGCGGCTTTCGCGGGCGCCTTCGGCTTCTCTGGTGTCTTCGGCCTCGCAGGTGACTTCGCCTTCGCCTTCGGCTTTGCAGGCGAAGCGGCGCGCAACTCATCCAGGGCCGCCTCGACTACCTGGCGCCGATGATGGGCGCGCTCGAGCTTGCGAACTCGCTTGCGCTCCTTCTGGGCCGCGTCGGAGAGCTGGCGCTCGAGCCGACGTAGCTGCTTGCGGAGCCCACGCGGCATCTTTGCCGCCGTGTTCGGCGCCGGCATCTCGCCCGAGGCCGCAACGGGGGGCGACTTACGCGACATCGTGGTCTCGCGCTTGGCCTTGCCGGAATCGTTGGAGCGCCGTTTCGCCATCTCAAACCTCTCTTGACGTCGCGCCGCGGGCGCATCTCTTATGACTCGGCGCGCTCGGCCGACCGCCGAAGCATATCGCCGCCGCATCGAGCGTCAATCATTCAGCTGTCGGCGGCAAGGAGATCCGGTGGCAGCAGCCAGCGGACGATGCCTCGCCCGGGCCCGGCCGGCCGTCGCAGGTCGATGCGCACGAGAGCAGCTTTGCGAAGTAGCAGCTCGGAGACCCCCACCAGTTCCGCCGCGATGGAGCTAAAGTCGGGATCGTGACCGACGAGCACGGGCCGGCGCGGATCGCCAGCCCAGTGCAGGATCCTCTCGACCGTTTCGAGGTCGAGCGGCTCCCCAAGCTCCTCGACGATTGTCACCGGAGCGCCCAACGGAGCTGCGACAAGACGTGCGGTCTCGAGGGCCCGGATCCTCGGCGAGCTCAGGATTGCGTCCGGCCGGAAGCTCGCCCGGGCCAGGAAGAGCCCGAGCCTTTCGGACTGGAGCCGGCCCTTTTCCGTTAGTGGCCGGACCGCATCCGGACCGTTCCATTTCATCGGGTCGCCGGCGTGGGCGTGACGCAGCAGGTACAGCTGGATTTCGTCAGTCGGGTTCACATCTCGATGATCTCACGCCTGGTGAAGGCGGGGGTAGTGGCCGTGGCCGAGGCTACCCGTTGAGATCCTCGACCTCGCCCGTGGCCAGGAAGACGATCTCCTCGGCGATATTGGTCACCCTGTCGCCTATGCGTTCGAGGTTCTTCGCGGCGAACAGGAGGCGAGCGCCCGCGTCGACCCAGGATGGATCGAGGCGCATGTGGTCCAGGGCGCGCGCGAAGTAGGCGTGGTAAAGCCGGTCCATCTCGTCGTCCTCCGACGCGATTTGCCGAGCGGCCTCGAAGTCGAGGTCCACCAGGGCGCGGAGCACGCCGTGGAGGATCGCGCTGGCCAGTTCGCCCATCCGATCCAGGCTCGTGTCGCCGGTGTTCGGAGTGTTGGTAAGCCTGGCCACCTGCTTCGCCACCCCGGCGGCATGGTCGCCGATCCGCTCGAGCTCGTAGGAGACGTGAACGAGGGACAGGAGAAACCGCAAGTCACCCGCCACGGGGGATTGAGTGGCAATGGTGGTTACGACCAATGATGTCAGATCGGTTTGAGCAGCGTTGATGGCCCTGTCGTTGGCCACGACGGACGCTGCCGCCGCGACGTCCCGACGAGCTAGTGCCCTGACGGCCGTATCGATGGCCACGACGGCCAGGTCGCCCATGCGGACGAGGCCTTCCCGAACCCCGAGCAGCTCTTGGTCGAAGACGACCCGGTGACCATGTGCGACGAAACGATCGGCGTCTTGCACGGTGTGTGCGTGAACCCCTTTGACGAGCTTCGGATTTAGCCCGGCGGGCCCGTGGTTGACCAGAGCCGGGGACGCCTCTGACACGGAAGCATAGCCCCGGGGCGTGGGTGAATCTCGTCGACGTGACCGCTTCGGTGCCGGACGCCGAGGCCACGGGTCGCCGGCGTCGGATGCGGGCGAATCCGGGTGCCTAAGCTAGGCCGGGCGCCCGAGCCCGAGATCGACCACCCGGCAGAAAGGGCGGGCGGCGGGGGGTCCGATGACGGCCCGAGCGTCTAGTCTTCGATCAGACAGTTGAGGGAGGCAGCCAGCGAATCGGCGCCTGCGGTCTCCTTCTCGAGCTCGAGCCAGCGCGTGGCGTAGGCCATTTCGAGGACTTCAGCCGCTGAACCCGAAGCCAGAGCCCCGCTGGCGAGTCGGCAAAGCGACTCCCGCCGGTACGAATCGAGAAGAGCACGCCGACTGCGGATGGGCGCGAGCTGGGCTCGCACCATGGCGACCCGGTCAGCCAGTGCAGGTGGTGTCGTGAACTCCGTGTCGACTGCGGCCATCGTCGATGAGGTCTCCTTCCTTTGGCCGGGACCTCGTCGAGCAGGTTCAGGAATCGCAAGGGCGCAGTGTCGCGTGCGAGGCTCCCGGCACGTTACCGAGCCTCCTGGCGGGACGTGATCGGGTTATGAACTGGCGGTTAACGGACTGTCAAATCTGGCGGCATTGACAGCTATTCCCGCAAAGTGGCGCTGCATCCAGCCGGGCGCCGTCGGCCGTGGCCCTGAGCTCAGAGTGCGGCCGTGGCCCGGCCCAGCCCTCGCCTGAACGGGGCCCCGTTGACCGCCCGCCAGATGGGGCCCAGGGCGCGCCGCCGACGGGCCAACTCGCGCTCGCGGGAATGGAGGTATGCGCCGACGACCTCCGTCTCCGTCTTCGACAGCTCGCCGGCCCGGGCCACCAGAAGATCGCGTGCCAGCTTCGTGGCCACGTCCGCATCGTGGAGGCAACCGAGATGGTCCTGCAAGGCCACCACGCGCTGGAGGAGGCGCGCGCAGTCGGGACCGAGCGTTTCGCCGAAGAACTCCAGCGTGTAGCGCAACCACTTTGTGGCGATGCGCAGCGCGTGAAGGGTCTCCACGTCCGCCCATTCGTAGACCAGCTCGTAGGCTCGGACCGCTTCGTAGGAGGCCCACAGCTCGGACGCGGCCCGGTCGCGGACGCGATGCGGGGAGGTCGGCGTCGCGACGGCGGCGGCGGCGTTGGAGCCGGCGTCCAGGAACTCCTCCATCTCTTTGGCGAAGCTCGCGTATCGGTTCGAATCCAGCTCCCCGAGGAGCAGCGTTCTGGCTGCCGCCCGCTGCCGCTGCCACACTGACAGTATCGGATCCAGCCCCGGGCGCTGGTCCTCGTCGAGCCCGAGGCGGTAGGCTTCGAGGCCCTCGATCAGGACGTCCAGGTCTCGTACCGCGCCAAGCCGATCGGCGATAGTCCCGAGATGGCGGCGCATCTTCCTGGTCTTGCCCGCCTTGAAAGCACCGTCGAAGACGCGCCACGCCGCCCGCATTCGCCGGGTGGCGACCCGCATTTCGTGGAGGTCTTCGGCGTCCGAACCGGCGCGAGTACCTGCTTCGCGGCGCTGCATCCTGGAGAAGTGGAATCGCAGGACCTTGCGGGCGGCCTCGGGCATGCTGTCGTCCGCGACGATGCCAATCGTTCGGGGGCCGGGTTTCGGGCTGCGCGCGGCCCTGGGTGCCTCGGCCGCGTCGGCGGAGATAGCGGCTGTTGCGTCAGCCGGTGCCTCGGCGGGCGCGGCCGCCGCCTCCGGAGATTCGTCCCTGCCTTCGGCCAGGACGTCCCCGTCGTCGCCCCGCCCGCGCTCGGCCTCCTCCGCCGGGCGACGTGTCTTCGGCTTGCCCATGAGCAGCTCGGGCGGGGCCGACAACCAGCGCTGCTGCAGCTCCTGGGGCATCGACTTCATTGCCGCGCGAATCGCCTTGACGCCCCGCGCCAGCTTGGAACGAGAAACCCGGCGCAGGCTTCCATCGCTGTCGAGGATCTCGGCCAGGGCGGCGAGGGGCGCCTCGTCGCCGCGCTTCAGCTCGACTTCGAGCTCCTCGAAGGTGTCGAGTATGCGGCCGTCGCCGACGACCTCCACTTCGTCGAGGCTGAGCTCAACGAGAGTGGCGCCAGCCCGGAGAGGCCGGACCCGTCGCAGCTGGCGGATAGTCAGCAGCTCGACCAGGGCCTCGTCGCCGCACAACTCGAGGATGACGGTCCGAGCCTGCGATGCCGGCCAATCGGCGGGAATAGGGCGGGCGTCGGCCGGGCCTTCGATCTCCTCGCGGCGCTGCAAGCGACCGCTCGAGACGTTCTGGGCCTTGAGGCTGATCTCGGTGCCGCGCGAGGTCCGGCGCAGGCGCGCCGCGAAGCCGGCTCGAGCCAATGCCCAATCGGCGGAGTCGACGTAGCGATCCTGCACCCGTTCGGACCTGACCGGCCCGTCGGGCGTGAATAGGCCGAGCTCGGGCGCGACCAAGTATCGATCGGCTCCGCCCGGCGTCGCCACCTGGAATTTCGTTTCGACTTCGATCTTCCGGCCCGTGGCCATGACTCTCCTGTCCGTGGAGGACTATGCCCTGGGATCAAGCGAGCCGGAACCGGCTCGTGGCCGGTGAGGGGGTGCCATCGTCGCTGCCGCCATTTGGGTCGCCTGGTCTTTGAGCGTCTCGAACGCGTCGATGGTACCCGGTGTGGCGTTCATTTCCTCGGTCCGATGGTAGGTGCCGTCGGCGCCCAGTTGCCACGACCGCCGGTCGTCGGCCAGCAGGACGGCGAGCACGGCCTCGATCCGAGCGCGAGCCTCCGGGTCCTCGATGGGCACGAGCGCTTCGACTCGGCGATCCAGATTCCGCTCCATCAGGTCGGCTGAGCCGATATACAGCTCGGGCCGACCGCCGTTGGCGAACGAGAAGACACGCGAGTGCTCGAGATACTGGCCGACGATCGATCGGACGCGGATTCCCGCGCTTACTCCCGGCAAGCCCGGCCACAGCGAGCAGATGCCGCGGATTATCAAGTCGACCTGGACGCCGGCTTGCCACGCGGCATACAGAGCGGCGACGCAGGCGGGGTCGACGAGCGAGTTGAGCTTCAAGACAATGCGCGCCTCTCGGCCGGATTGGGCGTGGTCAGTCTCGCGTCCGATCATGTCGAGTATCCAGGTGCGGAGATTCATCGGGGCTACGATCAGCCGCCTGAAGTCGCGCTGGCGCGACAGGCCGGTGAGGACGTTGAAGAGGTCGCTGACGTCGGCCCCGAGCTCGGGCCGGCACGACAGCAGGCCGAAGTCGGTATACAGCCGGGCCGTGCCGGGATTGTAGTTGCCGGTCCCGATGTGGACGTACCGCCGCAAAGTCGAGCCCTCGCGGCGGACCACGAGCGATGTCTTGGAGTGCGTCTTGAGGCCGACCAGACCGTAGACGACGTGGGCGCCGGCTTGCTCCAGCTTGCGGGCCCAGACGATGTTCGCTTCTTCGTCGAAGCGGGCCTTGATCTCGACGAGGACCACCACCTGCTTCCCGAGCTCAGCCGCGGCGATCAGGTCCCGCACGATGGGCGAGCCGCCACTCGTCCGGTAGAGAGTCATCTTGATCGAGAGCACCTCGGGGTCCGCCGCCGCCTGGGCGATGAACCGCTGGGTCGAGGCGGCGAAGCTCTCGTACGGGTGGTGGACGAGGATGTCGCCGTCGCGGATGGCCGCGAAGACATCGGCAGGCTCGTCTTCGTCTGGTGGGACCAGGCGCGGCGGGACGATCGGCGAGTACGTCGGCAGCTTGAGATCGGGCCGGTCCAACCCGGCGATCTGCCACAAGCCCGTGTGGTCGAGCATGCCGGGTATCTCGTAGCAGTCCTCGGAGTCGACGCCGACCCCCTTCTCGAGGATCCGGCGCATCGAAGCCGGCATCGCCTTCTCGACCTCGAGCCGCACCGCCTCGCCGAAGCGACGCCTTCGCAGCTCCTCCTCGAGGGCCAGCATCAAGTCGTCGGCCTCGTCTTCCTGGAGCTCCAGGTCGGCGTCGCGAGTGACCCGAAACAGGTGGGTCTCGAGGATGGTCATGCCCGAGAAGAGCATGTCGAGGTTGGCGGCGATGACCTGCTCCAGGAGCACGAACCTGTTCGGCTCGATCTGAAGGAAGCGAGGTAGGAGCGGCGGCACTTTGACCCGGGCGAATCGCTCCTCCTTCTCTTCCGGGTCCTCCATTCGGATCGCCAGCGACAGGCTGAGGGTGCTGATATACGGGAACGGATGACCGGGGTCGACCGCCAGTGGCGTCAGGACCGGGTAGATCTCGTCGGTAAAGCGCTCTCGGAGGGCCGTGTGGTGCTGAGGTACCTCGTCATACTCGACGATGTCGATGCCGGCCGCCCCCAGGGCGGAGCAGACTCCTTCAAAGATCTCTTGCTGCTCGACCAGCAGTTCGCGGAAGCGCTTTCGGATAGCCGCCAGCTGCTCGGCGGCGGGCTTTTCGCTCGGCGTGGACGGGACCGCGTGGGCCTCGGCTTGTTCCATCAGGCCGGAGACCCGGATCTGGAAGAACTCATCCATGTTGCTGGCGAAGATGGCCAGGAACTTGACCCGCTCGAGCAGCGGATTCCGCTCGTCGCTGCCCTCGTACAGGACGCGGTGGTTGAACTCCAGCGAGCTCAATTCGCGGTTGATGTACGGGAACGCGGAACCGGCGTCGCCCGGAGCGGGCGCCGGTCTGGCGGCGGTCCTTCTTATGATCGCGGTCATGTGTGCTGGGGACGCCTCAACGCGGTTGATTCACTGGCAGCGCAGTGTATCGGCCCATTCTCGACAGTGGGCGCAGGTTCGCAATAGGCATGCGCCCTGACTCGAGGGCTATTTTCTAACCCTCGGCGCGGTAGCGGCGCTCGCCGGTGCGCGGATCGACGAAAACGCGCATCACCCGCCGGCTGGTTGGATCGCCGAAGACCTCGTTCGTGGGCACGAAACGAGGGTCCATGGCACCGATCTCACCACCGCCGGGCCCGGGTGAGGCGTCGCTGCGCTCCGCCGCGTCGGAACGATAGCGTGACCGTTGGAGCACCGCCACGACCATGATCGCGGCAGCGATCGCGACGGCCAACACGCCTGAAACCGCCGAGGACCCACCCAGGCTGACCGCGGTCAATCCGCCCAGGAACATAAGCGCGGCGATACCGAAGGCGATGAATCGAATCGATTGCTGGAGCATCGGTGTCTCACTGGATCAGCCCTGTCACGTTGCCTCGGACGCGCGCGACGAAAGCCGGTAGCAGCGGCCGGGCGATTCGAAGCCGGAGCGTTCTGTCCGCATACTATCGAGGTCGCAGTCCCGCTCGTCCGGGCGTGCAGCCAGGCCTATTCGGCGGTCGGGCGTTCGTCGTTGGCGTCGGGCACGATCACGACCGCCGTCCCGTAGGCCACGATCTCCGACATCGTATTGCCGATCTCGGACGAGTCGAACCGCATCGAGAGGACGGCATTCGCGCCCATCAGCGTTGCGTTCTGGACCATTCGATCGAGGGCCTGGCGTCGGGTGTCTTCGAGCAGTTGGGTGTACTCGTGGATCTCGCCGCCGACGAGCGAACGCAGGCCCGCGGCGAAATTGCCTGCGAACCCACGACTCCGCACGACCAGCCCAAAGACCTGGCCTTTGGCCTCGGTTACGCGATATCCGGCCGCGTATGGGGTTGTGGTGACGATCATTCGATCTCCTCCCAAAGCTGCTTGTCGACTGTTGGGTTGGCCGGTTGGATGCCTAGGCGCCGCGAGCTCTCGCGGTCGTGCAGGCGGTGCATGGACAGTTGGCGCGGAGCGCCTCGTACGCGTAATAGCCCGTGTCGTGGCCGTCGGCCCACGTTGGCGCAAGCGCATAGGCGCCGACGAGACGCATCCCGACCAGCTGCGTCTGGTCTGGGGTGAGAGTGGGGTTGGTGTCCAGCCAGCCCGGTCGCCCGGCTTCGCCCTGGCAGAACGCGCAGGGGCATAGCCGCCGCAGCGCCACGACATCGAACTCGCTGCGGTGCCCGTCCGCCCACTCCACCGTTACGAGGCCGGCCTCTCGGTCCGCGTTGATCCTGGTTGGCTGGTTTGCGGGACTCTGGCTCATGCTTCATTCTAGGGGCGGCGTCGGGGCGGGCGCCCACGAGCGTGACGACCGAGCAGCGGACCCGGCTCGAACCACTTGGTTGCCATGGACCTCGCTGCCCGAGAGCGCCCCGGCGCGCGCTCCGCCCATTCTTCATTCGATCTGTCGGGTCGATCTGCACAGCTTCCAGCGGACTCCGTTCTCCAGCGGCTCGGGACGGACCCGGCCCTTGGCCTCACACCTGAACAGACTTCGACGCGGCTCGCCGAGTTCGGTCCCAATGAACTTGAGTCGGTCAAGAAGACGTCGCTGCTGCGGCTCTTCTGGAACGGCGCTCGAGAGCCTTTCGTGGTTCTGCTGTTCGTTGCGGGCTGCCTGGCGATCGCCCTGAACGAGGTTCGCGACGGGCTGCTCGTACTGGTGATCCTGGCTCCCATCGTCGGCGCGGGCGTGGTCACCGAGTACCGCGGCGAGAAGGCGCTTGAGAGTCTGCGCGAGGCGGCCGCCCCCTCGGCTCGAGTTAGACGCGGCGGCCGGGTAGAGGACATCCCGACGCGCGAGCTCGTTCCGGGTGATCTGGTCCTGCTGCGGATTGGAGACGTCGTACCGGCGGACCTGCGGCTGGTACGGGCCGATTCGATCGCCTTCGACCGAAGCGTCCTGACGGGCGAGTCGCTGCCCGAGCCCGGGACGACGGAGCCGGATCCGGAGGCCGCGGCGCTGGCCGACTGCCACGCTATCGCCTACGGCGGCACCGCGGTCGTGGCCGGGCGGGGCGAGGGCGTTGTCGTGGCCTCGGGCCTGGCGACGGAGTTCGGTCGTATCTCGACGGCCCTGGGGGTCCGAGAACGGCGCCGCTCGCCGCTCCAGCGAGAGCTGGATCGGCTGGTTCGGATCCTGTTGTTCGCGGCGATCGGGCTCATTGCCATCGTCGTGGGCCTCGGCTTTCTGCGTGGCAACGAGCCGGGCAAGAACATTCTGGCGGGCGTTTCTGCGGCCATCGCGGCGATACCCGAGGAGCCGCCGGCGCTCGTGGCGGTGGTCCTGGGACTCGGCGCCTACCGGCTGCTGAGGATGAACGTGCTCGTGAGGCGCCTGTCCGCCCAGGAGACGCTCGGGTCGGTGGACCTGATCGTCACGGACAAGACCGGCACGCTTACGGAGAACCGCCTGGCCCTGACGACGATACGGACGCCGCAGGGAGTCGTCGAGGATCGAGGCCGGGTCGTGGAGCTGGCGATCCTGGCGGTCAGGGCCGAGGAAGATGCCTGGAGCGTCGCAACGGGAAGCAAGCCAGGTTCCTTCAGCCGCTCGCTGTTCGGCTTCCTCTCCGAGCAGGCGATCGTGCTGGACCTCGACCCCGGCGATCTGCTGGAGTCGGAGCCGGTAGCCGACGGGAGGCCGTACTCGAGAACTCGGGCTCGCCGGCGCGCTTCCGACGGTGCCGCCTCCGTCGAGGAGCTGGCCCTCGGTGCGCCGGAGGCGGTCCTGGAGATGTGCGCCGGGCTGCGAGACGAAGAGCGCACCGCATGGCATGAGCTGATCGAGACCGGCGCCGGGGCCGGCGAGCGGCTGCTGCTCCTTGCTCGCTGTCTGGACGGCACGGACTGGCTTCCGCTTGGCGTCCTCGGCTTTGCCGATCGGATTCGGTCGGGGATTCGCGAGGCCATGGTCCTGGCCGTGGAGGCCGGGATCCAGCCGCTGGTCGTGACCGGCGATCACCCCGCCACTGCAGCGGCAATCGCGGCCGCAGCCGGGCTCCCGAACGAGCATGTCGTAACCGGCCCCGAGCTGGCCGGGTGGGATGACGAGCGGCTGGCTGCGGAGCTGCCCCGCCTCAACATCGTGGCCCGCGCCATACCCGAGCAGAAACTGCGGATCGTGGACGTCGCCCGCCGCTCCAACCGAACTGTCGCCGTCACCGGAGACGGCGTGAACGACGCTCCGGCCCTCCACCACGCGGACGTTGCGGTGGCGATGGGCAGCGGCACGGCCGTGGCTCGAGAGGCTTCGGACCTGGTCCTGGGTGACGACTCGTTCGTGACGTTGATGCACGGGCTGCGGGAGGGACGCCGCCTCGTGGCCAACGTCCAGAAGGGGCTCGTCTTCCTGATCTCGACGCACGTGGCGATGCTCGGCTTCATCCTGATCGCCACCATCGCGGGCTTCAGCCAGCCGCTACTGCCGATCCAGATCCTCTGGCTCGAGGTATTCATCGACATGCTCACGGCAGTCTCATTCGAGGGTGAGGCGGAGGAGCCGGGGGCGATGAAGCGGCCGCCCCGGCCGCGAACGAAGCCGCTCCTCGATTGGACGATCCTGGGCCGCATCGCCATTGCCGGCGGCTTCAGCGCCGTGGCGGCCCTCGTCTTGATGGAGGGGCACAGCCCCGACTTCGAGCATGCTCGCTGGCTCGCCTACACGGCTCTCGTCGTCGGCCAGGTGGTCCGAGCCAACGCGAACCGGAGCCTCGCCTACCCGGTGCTGCTGCGCCGTCCCAATCCACTCTTGCTCGTCGGGGGCGTCGGCTGCGTCGCAGTCCAGGTTGCCATACCGTACGTGCCCGGAGTGAGCCAGGCTTTTCAGGCCACGCCTCTGGATGCCGTCGACTGGCTGCTCGTGGCGGTCGTGGCCCTGGCACCGGCCCTCTTCGCCGAGACCTATCGATTGACTCGGCGGCAGCCTTGGGTCGCCTGACCTGTACGCTGCTGACTGGGCGTCGGGCCGCAGCGTCCGCTGGCCGTGGATCGCACGCGCACCGCGCACGGCCGAGGCCATCCTTGGTGTAAAGCAGACTTGACAGCGTGAGCCTGTCAAGCTAACTTGACAGGCATGCGGAACGACGTCCGGAGGCTGCGCGAGGATCGATCCCTCAGCCAGGGTGACCTTGCCAAGCAGCTGGGCGTCTCACGCCAAACCGTCAACGCAATCGAAACCGGGCGTTACCTGCCGTCGCTGCCCCTGGCGCTTGCCATTGGGCGGTTCTTCGGACGGGCGATTGAAGAGGTCTTCCATGGTGACGGGCATGCGTAAGTCGGTCGTACCGGGGGTCGGGTTTGCGATCGGTCTGCTGGTTGCCGCCGCCGAGCTCGGCAGGCAGGCGACGCTGTTGGAGGCCCTGGTGGCGTTCGCAGTCGTCGCGGCCTATGCGTTGGCTTTGGTCGCGCTGCAGTCGAGGAGTGAAACGGCGAGCCTGCTGTCCGGTCTGCCGGTCGACGAGCGCTGGGAGTCTATCAACGGCCGGGCCTTGTCCCTGGCCGCTCAGGTCATCGCGCTGATGATCCTGATCGCTTTTCTGGCCTCGCAGTTCAGCGGGGGTGACGCGATGCCGTACGCCTGGCTCGGTGCGGTGTTTGCGACGGCCTACCTTGGCGGCATCCTCTGGTACAGGTGGCGGCAATGATGAGCGCCGGATCGTGGCCGTGCTGACGAATGGCCCGTTGTGTCCGGTGATATGGGTGGGCACGATCAACTCCGCAAGCCGGCCTGGGCCGTTCGCCGAGGAGGTTCGATGTCGCTGCTGATCGACTCCGTGTCCAAGCGCTTCGGTGAGGTCCAGGCGCTGCAGGACGTCTCGCTCGAGATCGAGCCTGGGGAGGTGTTCGGCTTCCTGGGTGCCAACGGTGCGGGCAAGACCACGGCCATGCGGGTCGTTCTGGACATCATTCGGCCCGACTCGGGGACCGTCATCTGGAACGGCCAGCTCAACACAGAGTTGCCGAGGGAAACCTGGGGCTACCTGCCGGAGGAACGCGGGCTGTACGCCAAGATGAACGTGCTGGAGCAGCTCGTCTTCTTCGCCAAGCTCCATGGCGTGCGGAGTAAAGAGGCGGAGCGCGAGACTCGAGAGTGGCTGGAGCGCTTCCGGATCCCCGAGTATGCCGATCGCCGGGCCGAGCAGCTCTCGAAGGGCAACCAGCAGAAGATCCAGTTCATCGCGGCGATCCTGCACGACCCGCAGGTTCTGCTCATGGACGAACCCTTCAGCGGTCTCGACCCGGTGAACGTCGCGCTGCTAAAGGAGGCCTTTCTGGAGATGAAGGACCGCGGCAAGACGCTCATCTTCTCTACCCACCAGATGGAGACGGTCGAGGAATTGTGCGAATCGATCGCGATCCTCGATCGTGGGATCGTTGTGGTGGGCGGGTCCGTCCGCGACGTGCGCCGCTCCACCGGCCGCCAGATGGTGCGCCTGGCCGTCGAAGGCGATCTCGAGCTGGCCTGGCTCGGGACGCTCGACGGTGTGCGTGTCACGCGTCGCGGTCAGGACTACACCGAAGCGGAGGTGGCCCCGGGCCACGATCCGGGCTCGGTCCTGAAGGCCGCTTTGAGCCGCGGCTGCACGATTCGCCATTTCGAGATGGCCGATCCGTCGCTCGAGCAGATCTTCATCGAGCACGTCGGGCAGATCGATACGACTGAGCGCACCCTCGCGCCGAAGGCTGCGCAAGCATGAAGGGCTGGCGGACACTCTTCCCCAACGCCTGGTACGTGGCCGTCCGCGAGTATCGAAGCCGCGCCCGGAGCCGCAGCTTCGTTCTCGGCACGGCCCTGCTGGCGATCATTGCCTTCGCCGCAACGCAGCTGCCGGTCCTCATCGACTTCGCGGCGGCCACCAGTCAGACGCGTCTCGAGGTTGTCGTCCTCGCGTCCGGCATGCCGTCCGACTCATTGAGCGTGCTGGACCAGGGTCTGAACGGCCCGGCGACCTCGGACCCCAACGCCCCCAAGGACTTCGTCCTGACCTGGATCACCGGAGCGAACGTGGCCCCGGCCCGACTTGAGGCGCTCACGGCGGGCAAGTTCGACGCACTGCTGGTCATCGACCGCGATCCCAATACCCACGACCTGACATTCCTCCTCCGAACGGACCTGGCTCAGGATGGGCAGGCGGTGAAGGCCATCTCGTCGGCGCTGACCAACCTCGAAATCGAGGACAGGCTGGTTCGGGCCGGCACCTCCACCGGCGCGATCCTGGCGCCGTACGCGCTGCAGGTGGTCCCGGTGGACTCCTCCTCGGCGATGAACAGCGTCGGTCGCGAGGTTTCGACGGACCTGCTCTCGACCGGACTCATCGTGCTGGTCTTCATGGCGATCATCACATACGGCATGTGGGTAGCGATGAGCGTGGCCGAGGAGAAGGGCAGTCGGGTCATGGAACTGATGCTCAATGCCACGACGCCGCTGCAAATGCTCGCCGGCAAAGTCATCGGCAACGGAGCGGCGGGCCTGACTCAGTATGGGATCGTCCTGGCTGCGGTCGCTGGAGGGCTGCTTGCCCAGGCCCCGATTCACAAGGCCGTGGTGGGCTCGAACGCGGGCACCCAGTTCGGTGGGTTGGCCCCGAATGTCCTGGCCGCCTTCGTCATTCTTTTCGTCCTCGGCTTCCTCTTGTACTCGCTGCTCTACGCGGCCCTTGGCTCGCTTGTCAGCCGTCAGGAGGACGTGCAAAGCGCGACGTCGCCGCTGATGGTGCTTATCATGGCCGGCTACTTCATGTCCGTCTTCAGTTTGCAGGCGATCGACGAGACCTGGGTCAAGATTGCATCGTACGTGCCGTTCTTCAGCCCGTACCTGATGCTGGCCCGCGTCTCGGTGGGTGACGTAGAACCCTGGGAATTCGGCCTGTCGGTGCTGCTGCTGGCGATCAGCATCGTCGTTGCGCTCTTCCTGGCCGCCCGGATCTACAGCGCCGGCGTCCTGCTCTACGGCCAGCGACTCAGCCTGCGCCAGGTTCTCAAAGCGGCCCGCGTCTCGCGGTAGGGCGATGCCGGCCGCCACGGTTGCCGGGAATGCATGACCGGGTCTGGTGCCGGTGATCGCGGCCGCGAAGCCGCGCCTTCAATCCTCGAGCGGGAGTCGTTGTATCAACGCCAGCACCGGCCGCGACGGCGGTGCCGCCACCGGGTCCGGTAGGACGTGCAGCGGAACCTCCTCTGGTTGCGTCGCGATCCAGCGCCACAGCTCGCTGCGCCGGCCGGGCAGGTACGGGCTGCGAACGTGGCGGGCCATGACGCCGTGAAGGCCCTGCTGGGCCACGGCGAAGTAGAGGTCGATGCCGTCTCGGACGACCCCGGGCAGGACCACCAGCTCGGCGCTCGCCTGGACGATCCTGGCAAGGTGCTCGCGGCGGCTCAGGAGCGGCTGCGCGATGATCGGCCGGCCGCCGGCCCAAAGCAGATCGAAGGCCAGGTAGACAGGCGTGACGCCGGTCGTGCCACCGTGGGTCATGCGGCCGACCAGCGCTCGCTCGTCCATCCGACCGACCCTGTCCGGGATGACGATTTCACCGTCCAGGATGGCCGGCAGGTCGCCGACCAGGTCTTGCAGCGCGGCCAGCTCCGGAAAATACCGAGTGAATTCTTGTCCGCTCTCGTCGATCAGGCGGAGTCGGGACCCACGGGCGGTTCGGCGCGGCTCGATGAAGGCCAGAGCGCGTCGGCCGCCCCAGCGAGGCTCAAAGATGTGGTCGTCCGAGTCGAAGGCGGCATCGGCTGGCCTTGGCAGCATCGGCTTCATCGATCGTGGCAGCCGCGCCACGTCACCGGTAAGGCTCAGCGAGAGCTGGTCGGACACTCCGCGATACTACGCCCGGACGTGGCTGGGTCCGTCAGTACTTTTCGGGGACGAAATGCTGGCTGTTGATCGGAGGGCGGATGTAGCCTTCGTCGACCTGCCGGGGCGGCAGGATGATCTGGTCCGGCGTAGTGTCCTCGAACGGGATCACGTGCAGGAGGTGGCTGATGCAGTTCAGCCGGGCGCGCTCCTTGTCGTCCGCCTCTACCACCCACCACGGCGCCTCGCGCGTGTCAGTGGCGGCGAACATGGCGTCCTTTGCCCTCGAGTAGTCGACCCACTTCGAGCGGGCGGTGACGTCCATGGGCGAGATCTTCCAGCGCTTGGTCGGCTTGTTGATCCGATCCTGGAAACGGCACTCCTGCTCCGCGTCGCTTACCGAGAACCAGTACTTGATCAGGATGATCCCGGAGCGGATGAGCATCTTCTCGAACTCGGGCGCCGTCCGGAGGAAATCCTCGTATTCCTCCTGAGTGCAGAAGCCCATGACGTGCTCGACGCCGGCTCGGTTGTACCAGCTACGGTCGAAGAGCACCCACTCGCCGGCAGCGGGGAGCTGGGCCACGTAGCGCTGGAAGTACCACTGCGTCTTCTCGCGCTCCGTCGGGATGCCGAGGGCGCAGATGCGGGCGATGCGCGGGTTCAGGGTTTCGGTGATGCGCTTGATGACGCCACCCTTGCCGGCCGCGTCGCGACCTTCGAACAGGCAGACGACTTTGAGCCCGCGAAACTTGATCCATTCGTGGAGCTTGACCAGCTCGACCTGAAGTCGGGCCAGCTCGGAATAGTAGAACTTGCGCTCGAGCTTCTCGCGGGGCTTCTGGACCAGGTCCCCGGTCGACGGATCGAACCTGTCTGCGTGAGCGATCGTCACGCCCTGGCGGCGCTCGGTCCTGGAGCGGACGAGCTGCTCCTCTCGAGTCACGGCCGCGGCGGCTTCCACAAGTGCGGCGGTGTTCTCCTGGGCGACGGTGGGCGGCGCGGCGGAAGTGGCCGCCTTCGGGCCCGCCCCCTTCGGGGCTACCGGCTTGCGAGGCGTGGCTGCCTTTGGGGCCGCCCCCTGCAACTCAGCTTCGGCGGCGGCAGCGGCGCCGCCGCCGTCCCCGCCCTCATGACGGTTGTGATGTTTCTTCGCCACGTCGGCCTCCTTCTTGTGCACGTTAGGCCACGGCCGCAGGTCTCGCAACGGGGAGTCGGAAGCCCCTTGACGAGTGGGCGATCCAGGCGGGGCTTCGTTGGCCGGAATCAAGCCTCGGCGGGCGGACGGGCTGTGCCGAGACCACGCAGGCGAAGCCCGGGCAGGTTGACCGTAGCCACTCCGCCGACGATCAGGGCCGTGCCCAGGACGACCCGAGCGTCGACCTGCTCGCCAAGGATCACCGCGCCCAGGGTGACTCCGACGATGGGCAGCAGGTAAGTGACGAGTGAGGCCCTCGTGGCGTCCCAGCGCTGGAGCAGACGGAACGAGATCAGGTAGGCTACGGCAGAGCCCAGCGCTCCCAGCCAGAGCGTTGCCAGGATCGGCTCTGGGCGGAGAGGGACGGTCCACGGGTGCTCCACTGCGAGCGCCGCTGCCGCCACGATCGGCAGGGCCAGTCCGACCTGGCCGATGGCGATGATCATCGGCCGCAGGTGCGTGAGGTGGCGGCGGGCGTAGACGTTCGAAAAGGCATACGAGCAGGCGGCTCCGGCCACTGCCAGCTCGCCGGCGATGTTGCCGCTGCCCGCGTTGCGGCTGACCACGACCATCACGCCGATAAAGCCGGCCGCTAGCCCGACCAGCCGCGGCGCGGTGAAAGCCTCGCCGATGGCGATGACGGCGATGCACATCGTGAACAACGGCACGGTGGCGTTGAGGATCGCCGCCGTGCCCGACGAAATCGACAGCTCGCCCCAGGTGATCAGGGAGAAGGGGATAGCGACGTTGAAAACTGCGAGCACCAGGAGTTTGCCGATCGTTCCGCGGTCGCGAGGAAGCGGCTCTCCTGCGATGCGGACGATTGCCGCCAGTGTCGTCGCGCCGAACAGAAGCCGGAAGCTGACCAGCTCGAACGGGCCGAAGTAGCCCACGCCGATCTTGATGAACAGGAAGCTGCTGCCCCAGATCGCACCGAGCACGGCGAAGAGCAGCCAGTCGGCCCGGGTCGATCGCAGGGCGGTCGAGGGTGGGGTAGCGGTCGAGGTGGAGGCCTGGGCGACGGAATACCTTTCGGCGGAAGTGGGCGCCATCTGCGAAGCATAATCATCGCTGCCGAGCGTGTCGGTGAGGTCCGCGTAGGGCCGACGCCGTCCTTCGGTAGCAGCCAGCGCATACTGCTCGCGGGGCGTGCCGGCGTGAGCTCTGTCTGTGCCCAAAGGGCTTGCCATCGGCGCCTTGTCCGATATTCCCGGACTGCGATCTGCGTGTCCGTCTCGCCGGGCGCCCTGGCTCCGAGCTATCGTCGGCGCGCACCGCCATCGGCGGCCCGGTACCATGCCGGTCTACGAGCACGGAGGAAAACCGGTGCGAATGTGGGGCGGTCGATTCGAAGGCACGTCGGACGAACGCATGGCGAAGTTCACGCGTTCGATCGATTTCGACGTCGCCCTCGCCGTCGACGATATCAGCGGCTCGATCGCCCACGTCCATGGGTTGGGGCGTGCTGGCTTGCTGGATCCCGATGAGGTCGAGACTCTCGAGCGCGGGCTCGAAGGTCTGCGGTCCGAGGTCGAGAGAGGCGAGTTCATCTGGGACCCGGCGCTCGAGGATGTACACATGAACCTCGAGGCCGCGCTGCGGGATCGAATCGGGCCGGCAGCCGGGCGGCTCCATACCGGCCGGTCTCGGAACGACCAGGTCGCGACCGACATGCGACTCTGGCTGCGCCGGACGATCGACGACCTGGACGAGGCGATCGTTGGGATGGAGCGAGCGCTCGCAGGCCTGGCCGATCGCGACGGGGAGGCGATCCTGCCGGGCATGACGCACATCCAGCCGGCCCAGCCGGTGCTGTTTGCCCACCACCTTCTGGCCTACGTCGAGATGCTCGAGCGCGACCGAGGCCGGCTGGCCGACTGTCGGCGACGGGCGAACGTCTCGCCGCTCGGCTCGGGCGCGCTGGCGGGAGCTGGCTACCCGCTCGATCGCGAGGCCACGGCCGAGGAACTCGGTTTCGACGGCGTGACCGCCAACTCGCTCGATGCCGTCAGCGACCGCGATTTCGTCGTCGAGGCGCTCTCGGCTTTCGCGCTTTGCATGGTCCATCTCTCGCGGCTGGCCGAGGAGATCACATGGTGGTCGAACCCGAGGTTCGGGTTCGTCCGCCCGGCCGACTCGTTCTCGACCGGCTCCTCGATGATGCCCAACAAGAAGAACCCCGATCCGGCCGAGCTGGTGCGAGGCAAGACCGCCCGCGTGATCGGCGGACTGACCGGCATGCTGACGCTGCTAAAGGGCCTGCCGCTCGCGTATCAGAAGGACCTGCAGGACGATAAGCCGCCCCTCTTCGACGCGGCGGCCACGCTCGAGGCGTCGTTGCTGGTCATGGCCGGGATGGTCGCGACGTTGACCGTGGACGGCGATCGCATGCGTGCGGCGGCAGGCGAGGGATACGTCACGGCCACGGCCGTGGCCGATGCCCTCGTGCGGCGGGGAGTAACCTTCCGAGCCGCTCACCACGTCGTGGGGGCGCTCGTCGCCGAAGCGGAAAGGGCCGGCATTGGGTTAGACGCGATGGACGACGCAACGATTGCCGCGGCCCTGGCCACGTCCGACGACTCGATCGCGGTCGCGATCGTCGGCGATAGTGCGTTGCCCGGCGAACTGCGTGCGGCAGCTTCTCTGGAGGGAGCCATGGCCGCCTGCGATGTGGTCGGTGGCACCGCGCCCCGCCGCGTGGCCGCCGCCCTGGCCGATGCGAAAGCCCGCCTGGGGCTATAGGTCCGGCGGCGTCCCGATCTGCAACCGAATCGGCACTGGCGCCCTCTCGTTACAGTCCGCAGCGCGCCGTATTCTCGGTTGGGCGCTAGAGGCGCCAGCCTTGGAGAACGATGAAGCTGCACGAGTTCGAGCCGGTTGGGGAGACGCCGTATCCGCGCGCCATCCACCGCGATGAGTCGTTCGTGCTCACCTGTGCCGCATGCGGCTGCCGATTGACGCCCCGCGAGTCGCTGGCCGACGGCGGCCTTCTCGGCCCGGATGCCGCGTGGCGCCACTTCTGGGGATTGCCCGGTCGGGACGCGCGCGGATGCCGCGTCGAATGCATCGACATGCCGCATCGGATCACGCCGCTGGAGGCCGCGGCTGGGTAAGCCGCTGCTCGCTGCACCGGGCCGCGACCGCGGATCACGCTGCTGGTCGGCCGGAGCCGAACCTGCCCAAAGCCTGGTCCCGCCGCTACTGTGCGGCCTCGAGGCGATAGCCGACGCCGCGGACGGATGCCGGCACCGGGGCGCCGGCCTGCTCCAGCTTTGAGCGGAGCCGGGCCAGGTGCGGCTTGAGCCATTGCGGGTCCGGGTTGGGCTCGCCCGGCCAGCCGGCCGACAGCAGCGTCGAATGTGAGACGACGTGGCCCGCGGCTGAAATTAGCGATGCCAGGAGGCTGTACTCGGTCCGGGTCAGGAGGATCTCCCCGCCCGAGACCGACGCCGTGTGGCGGCCGCGATCCAGGACGATGGGGCCCCATCGCAGCTCACCGACTCCGTGGGGCTCGGTCTCGGTGCCGCGTCGGCGCATAACGGCCCGGATGCGGGCAAGCAACTCGTGCTTGCCGAACGGCTTCACGACGTAATCGTCGGCGCCCGTGTCGAGGGCTTCGACCTTGGCGCGTTCGTCCGCCTCGCCGGTCAGGACGATGATCGGCGTCTGCGACATGCGGCGGATCGCCCGGCAGACCTCCACGCCGTCCAGGCCTGGCATGGCCAGGTCCAGCAGTACGAGGTCGGGTCGCTCCTCGCTGAAGCGTCGCAGGGCAGTGTTGCCGTCGTAAGCGGTCACGACTCGATGGCCGGCGCGGCCAACCAGGGCCGAGACGGCGCCGACCATGGCCGGTTCGTCGTCGACGATGAGAACGAGCAGGCTTGCCTCCCCCGGACCGATGCCGTTCACCTCGCCTCCTCCGCTCCGCCTAACCTTCCGGGCCCGCCTCGGACATCACTCCCGCCTCCGGACCACCGGGATCATCAGTGTGGCGCATCTCGGGCACGGCCACCATGAACCTGCTTCCACCGACGCCGTTCGGTTCCAACCATACACGTCCGCCCATTGCGTCCATCAGCCGTCGGGCGGCGTAGAGACCGATGCCCGAGCCCCGCGGCCGATTGGCCGTCCGGACGTAGGCCTCGAAGACGGACTCCCATTCCGACTCTGGAATGCCCGGACCGTCGTCGGTGACGTAGACCTGAATTTCGCCATCCGAGCGCCACGCACCGATGCTGACGGAGCCGCCATCCGGCGAGTATTTGGCCTCGTTCTCGAGCAGATGCTCGAGTACCTGGCGAAAACGGCCTTCGTCTCCGATACCAAGCAGCTCTTCTGAAGTGCCCCCGCGGTGGAGTCGGTGACCGCGCAGCAGCGGCGTCATCTCGACGATCGTGTCGTTGATCGCACGGGCGACGTCGAATGGGAGGCGCGCGAGGCCGGCTGACAGGCCCTCGCCTCGAACGGAAGCCAGGATCGAGTCGACCAGTCGGTCGAGCCGAGTCACCTGGGCGATCGCCTGGGCGCGCCACTCTTCTACGAGCTCCGGGCTCGGAGCCGGATGAGCCGGTGCATCCGAGCCGGCGACCGAGGAGGTGTCGCCGGCGTCCGTCGTCGCGTCGGCGAGCAGGTCCACATAGGCACGGACGACCGCCAGCGGCGTGCGCAGCTCGTGCGTTACCACCGCCAGCAACTCGGCCCGGGCGCCGTCGAGCGCGGTCAGCGTTTGGAGCTGCTCTTCGGCCTCGGCCTGCAGGCGACCCTTCTCGACGATGCCGCCCAGGAGCGCCCCGATCGTTACAAGGAACTCGACCTCTTCGGGCGAGAACGTCCGCGACTCGATCGCCTGGACGTTGATGACGCCGATCACCCGGTCGTTCCAGGGCAGCGGCACCGAGAGCATCGACACGAATTGCGATTGGTCGAAGCCTGGTACCCACTTGAACCTGGGATCGACCCGAACGTCCGGCGAGGCGACCGGTCGCCCGATCAGCGCCGCGCGGCCGGTCAGCCCTTCGCCGGTAGCGAGGGTGACGGCGCCCACCTGGTCGCTGTCCAAGCCGTTGGTCGCTGCCAGGCGTAGCCGCGCCTCGTCTCGCTCCATCAGGTAGACCGAGCAGACATCGACGTTGAGGGCGTCCGTGGTGCGATCGACTATCGTCCGCATCAGTTCGTCCCAGTTGCGGGCCGTGGTCAGCAGCTTGGCGAACTCGTGCAGAAACGAAAGCTCTCGCAGCTTGCGTTCCGCGTTGAACGGGGCCTCGGCCGTGGCTCGCGCGGGTTCGCCGGGCGGCCCTTCGGGCTCCAGCGCGACCGATCGACCATTCTCGACCGTCCGGGACGCGGCGGGACGACCCCGGGATCTCCCGGCGCGTCCGCGTCGCGTCTCAACGCTCCGGTCGACGTCGTCGGGGCCTGCCATTCGGGTGTGCTCTCGAGCCGTCCGGCTACTTCGCCGTGGCCGACGGCGAGTCGTAGATTCGTGTCGGCAGCTCGTCGAGGAGCGGGTCCGTCCACGTCCAGGCAGCGCCATAATGCCGGCCGACGGCGCCATGGCGCGCGGCCTCGGTGCGGAGCGGCAAACCGAAGATCTCGATGAACCCGACCGCGGAGGCGTGGTCGAAGGCGTCGTCCGCCTCGTATGTGGCCAGGGCTTTGTCGTACAGCGAGAGCGGGCTGCGTCTTCCCGTCACGACCGCGTTGCCGTGGTCCAGCCGGACGCGCACCTCGCCACTGACGACACGCTGGCTGCTCGCCGCGTAGCCGCGCAGGTCGCGGCTCAGGGCGCTGAACCACAGTCCGTCGTAGGTGAGCTGGGCCAGCTCGTCGGCCACGATGCGGTTGAAACGGAGAGTGTCCTTGGTGAGCGTCAGACCTTCCAGCGCGCGGTGGGCCCGATGGATGACCGTGGCCGCCGGGGCCTCGTAGATCTCCCGGCTCTTGATGCCGACGAGCCGATCTTCGATGTGGTCGACGCGGCCGACGCCGTGAGCGCCTGCCATGACGTGGAGCTTCTCGACCAGCGCCACGGGGTCGAGCCTCTCGCCGTCGAGCGAAACGGGCACGCCGCCCTCGAAGCCGATGACGACCTCGACCGGATCGGGTGCCTTCGCCGGGTCGACGGTCCAGCGGTAAACGTCGTCGCGCGGCGTCATCCAGGGATCCTCCAGAATTCCCGCTTCGATCGATCGGCCCCACAGGTTCACATCGATCGAGTAGATCGACTCCTTGGATATCGTGATCTCGATGTTCCGTGCCTGTGCGTACTCGATCTCCTGTTCGCGCGACAGACCCATGCCGACCCGCATCGGGGCGATGACTGTGAGAGATGGGTCGAGGGCATGGGTGGCGACATCGAAGCGGACCTGGTCGTTACCCTTGCCGGTGCAGCCGTGGGCGACCGACTCCGCTCCCTCCTTGTGGGCCACCTCGACAAGGAGTTGGGCAATCAATGGGCGAGCCATGGCCGTGGCCAGCGGGTAGACGCCCTGGTACAGAGCGCCGGCCTGGACGTGCGGCCAGCAGAAGTCCCGCACGAAGCGCTCCCTGGCGTCGACGACATAAGCGCGCACGGCCCCCGCCGAGATGGCCCGGCGATCGATGTCCTCCTGGAGCACGCCGCCGCCCAGGTCGACGGTGAGGGTTACGACCTCCACGTCGTAGTGCTCACGCAGCCAGGCGACGGCGACCGATGTGTCGAGCCCACCGGAGTAGGCGAGGACCACTTTCTTCATCGAGGAGCCTCCGAATGCGTGAACGGCCGGCCGGCCGGCGGCGTCGCTGCCGCGGTCGGTTGATAGCTCTGAAAGCGGACCAGCCACCGCTCCAGGGCGGCCTCGGTCTCGAAGAGGACGAGCAACGTATTGTCGCCGGCGAGGGTGGCGACCTGGTCCTTGAGGCTCGATTGGTCGATCGCCTGGGCGATCGCTCCGGCGGATCCTGGAGTTGCCACGAGAACGAGGCTCAAGCCGCTGCGCGCGACGCGGACGGGGATGTCCTCCAGAAGACGGCCCAGCCTCGAGTCGTAGAGATTGCCGGTGGCCGCCCCCTCGGGCGTTGCGTACACGTGCCGGTCCCCGCGCGGTACCTTGACCAGACCGAGTTCCGCCGCGTCTCTGCTGACGGTAGCCTGGGTTACCTCGAAGCCGGCGTCGCGGAGCCGCTCCACCAGCTCCTCCTGGCTGCCGATCGGTGAGCTGGTGACCAGCTCGAGGAGGGCGCGCTGGCGGCGCTGCTTGACGTTGAATCCGCCGCCGTGGATCGCCATGGTTTCCATCGCTCAGGCCGTGCCGGCTGCGGTTCCGCCGACCTCGCGGTCGGCTCTGATCCTGGTACCGAAGGTCGGATCGTCCAGGGCTCGGGTCAGGGCATGGGGGTCGGACGAGTCGGCGATGATCGCCTCGGCGCCCGGCCAGCTGACCGCCTGCAGGGCGGCCCGGATCTTGGGCACCATTCCTCCCTCGATGACGCCTTCGGCAATGAGACGATCGGCCTCGTCGGGAGTCACTGTCGCGAGCTTCTCGCCGGCCGCGTCGCGGACTCCGCTCACGTCCGTCATCAGGACGAGCTGGCGGGCTCCAAGTCCGGAGGCGATGCCGGCCGCCGCGTCGTCGGCGTTCACATTGCAGACGATGCCGCCCTCGTCACGGGCGAGCGGTGCCACCACAGCCACCTGGCCGGCCACCAGGAGCGCGTCCAGGAAGTCGCGGCGGATGCCCACGACGTGCGCCACGAGTCCCAGGCCGGGCAGGCGCTCGGCAATCATGAATCCGCCGTCCACGCCGCTCAAACCTACCGCGTCCACGCCGCGGTCCCGCAGGTCGGAAACGAGCTCGGAGTTCACCACGCCGCGGAGGACGGCCGCGGCCACGTCCAGGGCTGCCTGATCCGTTACGCGCAGGCCACCCTCGAACCTGTGCGGCACGCCCAGGCGCTCAAGCCATTCGGTAATGCGCCTGCCGCCGCCGTGGACCAGCACGACGGGACGCCGGCGAGCCACGGCGGCGACTTCGTCGAGGACGTGCGCCTGGTCCGCAAGCGTTGTTCCGCCGAGCTTCAGGACCAGCACATCGCTCACGTCGTGTACTCCGCGTTCTCTATGACGTAGCCCTCGGTGAGATCGCAGCCGAAGGCCTCGCCGATGCCATCCCCAAGGCCGAGATGGAGTCGGATCAGTACCTCGGGAGCTTCCATCTCGTGGCGGACGGCGTCGCGGTCGAAGAGCAGGGGAACGCCCTTGAAGACAAGCGTGCCGGCGATTGCGATCTGGAGCTTGTTGGGATCGAGCTCGGGCGCCCGGCCGGCCCGTGGCATGGCCTCGGTGTGGTGCAGGCCGGCCGCCTCCAGAAGCTGCTCGTCGGGGAGGCGGGCGTTGCCTGCGGCGCTTGCCACGCGGCCCCAGTTCGGGTCTCGGCCGTGGATCGCGGCCTTCAGCAGGCTGCTGCTGATGACGGAACGGGCGATGGCCCGGGCGTCATAGTCGTCGGCCGCGCCGCTCACCTGGCAGGTGACGAGGGTTGTGGCGCCCTCCCCGTCCGCCGCCTGCTGGCGCGCGAGCGACCGGGCGACAGCCTCGATTGCGTCTCCAAGGCGCGCGGCTTCATGGCTCGCAGCTGCCACTGAGGCCCCAGTTTCGCCCGACGCCAGCAGGAAGACGGTGTCGTTCGTGCTCGTATCGCCGTCGACGCTCAGCTGGTTCCAGGTGCGCTGGACTATCGGCGAGAGCAGCGCGAACAGCGTGTCCGGGGCGACGCCCGCGTCGGTCAGGATGATGCTCAGCATCGTGGCCATGCGCGGGTGGATCATGCCCACGCCCTTGGCGATGCCTGAGACGGTGACGGTCCTCGGCCTCCCGTCCGGTCCCGGCAGCTCGACAGTTGTCGTCGCCAGCTTGACACGCTTGTCCGTGGTCATGATGGCCCCCGCCACGGCCTCGAGGCCGGCCCCCGTCTCTGCCAGCCGCGGGACAAGCCCGGCCAGCCCATTCCTCACTTTCGCGACGGGCAGTCGTACGCCGATCACACCCGTCGACATCGCCAGCGTAAGCTCGGCTTTGGTGTTCAGAAGTGCCGCCAGAGCCTCACAGACCTCAGCCTGCTCGGTGTCGCCTTCCACTCCCGTCGCGGCGTTCGCGGTGCCGGCTGTGGCGACGATTGCGTCGGCCCAGCCGAACCTCCCGCCGCCGCCGATCTCGTTGGCATTGAGATGGGCCTGCGAGAGCCTTATCGGCGCTGCCGCGAACTGGTTGCGGGTGAATACGGCAGCGACGGCCGCGGTCCGGTTGGTGGTCGCAATGACGCCCAGGTCGAGTCGGCCCGAGGGCTTGATGCCCGCGGCCAGTCCACCGGCCCGGAACCCGCCGGGCATCGCCGCGCGCTGCTCCACGGCCGGCAGCCTGTTCGGGAGGGGAGGCAGGTCGTTGGCGTCGGCTTGGCCCGCGGTCTTAGTTTGATCGAGACCCGGGTGCATCAGCTTCGATTTCCTCCGAGTGGTCGTTGGGCGGTGCGCCGGCCCGGCGGCTCGTGGACGTGACGGCGCCCGGTCGGCTGGGCTCTATGGAACGATCGGGTACTGCTCGAGGCCGGTCGTCTCGGGCAGCCCGAAGAGAAGGTTGAGGGCCTGGACTGCCTGTCCGGCGGCGCCCTTGACCAAATTGTCGATGACTCCGAGGACCAGGATGCGGCCGCTGCGCTCGTCGACCTTGACCCATATCAGGCAGAGGTTGCTGCCGGATACGTGCTTGGTTGATGGCGGGTCGGCCACCACCCGGACGAACGGCTCGTCACGGTATGCCTGGTCGTACAGGGCGTCGAGCTCAACCTGGGTGACCGGGCGCGTGGGCCTGACGTGGCAGCTCGCCAGGATGCCGCGGGTCATCGGGATCAGGTGGGGCAGGAAGTCGATCGTCGCGACGCCAGGATTGGCTTCGCGGCTGCCCAGCGTGCCGCGCTCGCCCTGCTGCCCGAGCTCCTGCTCCATCTCGGCGGTGTGGCGATGGGTGAAAGCGCCGTAGGCCCTGACGCTCTCGTTCACCTCGGAAAACAGCAGATCGGACTTGAGTTCGCGGCCCGCGCCGGAGACGCCGCTCTTCGCATCGACGACCAGGTCGCCTACCAGCCCGGCGCGGGCGAGCGGTGCCAGGGCCAGGATTGTCGCCGTCGGATAGCAGCCCGGCAGGCCGATGATCGTGGCCGGCCGATCGGCCGCCGCGCGTATCTCGTCGCGATGCAACTCCGGCAGGCCGTAGACGGCGACCGAGAGCAGCTCGGGCGCGGGATGGTCGAACTTGTACCAGCGTGGGTAATCGGCCCGGTCGTGCAAACGGAAGTCCGGGCCCACGTCGAGGAGAGCCGACCCGCCCGCGGTTATCTCGGAAGCCATCTCCGCGGCCACGCCATGCGGCATTACGGTGAAGATGGCGTCGGCCTCGGGGATGGCCGCATCGATCACCAGGCCCGTGGTGCCGAGGTGCGGGTGGGCGATAGCGATTGGCTGGTTGTCACGGTTGCGACCGCTGAGGGCGGCGAGTTTGACGTTGGGGTGCTGCAACAGCAGCCGCACCAGCTCGCCGCCGGCGTAGCCGGTTGCACCGACGATGCCGACCGTGATCGTGCCGCGGCCGTGTCCGGCTCGGAAGGCCTTTGGTCCCAGACCGCGCTCCGATCCAGGTGTCGAGGTTCCGCCCGCGCTCAGGGGCGCGCGGCGATCATGAGCCGGCGGAGAACCCTCGCTCTGGGTACTCGCCGGCGCCTGGTCTGGCCTGGATCGCGTCGCGGGCATGGCGGCATGAGTATACGATTTGATGAATAGCTATGCAACCGCAGGATACCTGAGCGCCGGGCGGACCCTCCTATGGAACGCGGACGAGGCATTCCGTCACGCTGTTCCAGTCCGCGCAGGCAAGGGACCGGCGGGCGGCCCAGGCGGTGGCCGGCACGCCGTTGGGTGCCGGCTCACCGTCCAGTACCAGGTACAGGCGGACCCCCTCGGCGTAGAGGTCGCCGTTGTTGGCGAGTCCGACGATTATGGTGACCGCGCGAGACGTCATCAGGAAGAGTGCCGAATCTCGACCCGCGACCCTCTCGCCCGAAGGCACGAGCGATGCGAACCGATCCTGGATGGCCACGAGGTTGTAGGTGGCGTTCGCCGCCCATGAGCCGTAGAGGCACAATCCGGGAACGACCGCGATCAGAACAGCCACGGTTGCCAGTAGAGGCATCGCTCTGCGCATGCCGAGGCGATGCCGACGTGCATCTTGGGTCAGCTCGAGGGCTGCGGGCGGCGGCCGATCAACCGCGTGATCCGGGTCCGGCTGGAGCGCGACTGCCCGGCGGCTCTGCAGGCGCTCTACCAGCCACTGCCCGCCGACGTGAAGGCCGATGGCGGCGAGAATCGCCAGCGCTGGCACGAGTGGGACCGCATATCGGTTTGGCCTGTACGACACGTCCAGGAGGATTCCAAGGCCGAAGGCGGCCCAACCGCCCGCGGCGGCCGCGAGCCTGGCTTCTGCCCTGGTCAGCCGATGGCGGAAGGCGAGGATTGCGATGATGCCCGCCGTCGCGAGCACGAGCAACGGTCCCAGCAGCGGACCGACAACTTGATCGCTGTCTCCCTGGAGGTAGAGCCGCACAGACTCGAACAGTGCGTCCGGGGTCAGGGCGAACTGGAGGGCGGGCCACGTTGCGAAGTCGATCGCGACGGCCGCCTGGTTCGGCAGCCAGATGACGATCGTCCACAGCAAGCCGCTCAGACATATCACCAGGCAGGCGCCGCCAAGCCAGCGCCTCAATCCTCGGTTGCGCCATCCCCACGCCACGCCCAGGGCGACCAGTATCCCGAGGACCGCGAATGCGGCGTTCGGTTTCGTTCCGATCGCTGTCGCGTAGCAGACGCCGGCGAGCATGCCGCCACGCAGGGTGAGCCGGCTGTCCCGGACGAGCACCAGTGTCCCAAGGGTGAGGCCGAGAACGACCAGGTCTTCGAAGAAGACGAGCCGCCCGTAGAGGAGAATGAGCCCGCTGCCCGCGAAGGCGAGCCCGGCGAAAATTGCGCAGGATCGGCCGACCAGGTCGCGCAGCCCCCAGACGATCGCCGATGCGGTCAGCGACACGCACAGGATCATAGGCAGGCGGGCCTGGACGATGCCGACGCCGATCAGCTGGAACGTCGCCGCCTCGAGCAGGCTGAAGGGGAGTTCCACCAGCTGGCGGGTCCATTGGTCAGTGCTCCACTGGCCGAGCTGGACCAGGTTCCTGGAGTTGACGACGTTGAAGGCCTCGTCAGTGAAGAGAGCCTGGCTGGTGCTCGCGTGGCTGGGCGGATCCGCTGCTACAAGCATGGCCAGCAGCGCGAACAGGCAGAGCCCAACCAGGATGGCCTCGATCGGGATGTCACGGAGCCAGCTGGCTACCGACTGCAGAGAGATTCGGCTGCCGAGTGAAGCCGTCCGATCGGAGGCAGGCCTGGAGTCCGGAACGGCCCCGGCCGTCGACCGCCGGCTCGCTGCGGCCCCGTGTGTCGGCGTCCCCAACTGCCGGGTCGCGGCTGCTCGGGGCGTCTGCGACGCACTCATTTCTGCAGGTAGGCGAAGCTGTGCCACAGCACGCCGTACGCGACCGAGGCGACGCTTATGCCGATGAGCAGACGTTCCGGCCAGCCCTTCCAGCGGCTCGACCCGAGCGCGACGAGCGCGACCAGGAACGGCGTGAAGTCGAGTGAGTAGCGGAAGCCGTACTGGTCGGCCCCGCCGCCGTAGTAGAGGAACACCGGAACAGCCACCAGCGCGGCGGCGATCCAGAGCAGCTGGGCCGCCCGGTCGCGGAAGCCGGCCCACAGCGAGGTCAGCAGCGCCGGCGAGACGAGCAGCATCGATAGCCCGAAGCGGTCGACCGTCAGGTAGGGGAAGTGGCCGAGCCCTTCGGGCAGTGCCAGCAAGGCTAGGCGAAGGTTCTCCGGGACCTGGCTGAGGGAAAAGACGCCGAGCTGGCGACGCGCTTCCAGACTTGGATCGGTGAGGTACGAGATCGCGTAGCCTGTCTCCAGTGGGGAACCGAAGCGAACCCAGTTGTACCAACCGTAGAAGGCAATGGCAATGCCGATCGGCAGGCCCAGCTGCAGAGCCGCCAGCACCGCATCACGCCTCTGCCACACCAGTACGAGGCCAAACGGGATCGCCGCGAGGATCGTCGTGGGGCGGGCGAGGAACGAGATCGCGAGCATCGAACCGAGCACGGCCGGCCGCCTGCGGTCGGCCCACTCGATCAGGAACACGGTCAGAGTTAGGAATGACTCGCAGTGGGCGAGCAGGTAGAAGTTGCCGAAGACGGAGCAGTACAGCAGCAGCGAGCCGCCGGCGACAAAGGCAGCGATCCAGTAGGCAGTCTTACCGCGTGCCCCGTAGGCACGGGCGAGCGGCAGGGCCAGCCAGGCTGCCGGGACGCCGAAAGCGAGCGCGATCAGGTAGCTCGCGAGGCCGCGGAGCACGTGGAAGTAGGCGAACGGCAGGTAGGGAATGATCTGCAGCGGCCCGACGGCCAGGTAGTAGTGGCCGTTGATGTCGACGGTGTCGACGGTGCCCTTGAGCGATGCTGCGTCGAAGTGGCCGGCCAGGAGGCTTTCGGCCACCGTCTCAGCTCGATCGACGATAACGTGACGTCCGAAGATGGCGATCGCCGTGGCCACACCGTAAACGACGAGGACCGCCAAGCCGAACAGCAGGTCGCCGCGGTTGAGGCGATACCGGGGCTCCGCGGACGGGGCGGCCGCAGGGTCCGATTTCATGGCGGCGAAGTATACAAGAGGGCTGAATCGCCAGGCCGACCGCGGGCCGGCCCGGCAGTGCCGCTCATTCGGCCAGGATTTCCCTCATTGGACCGGTGACCACGACCTCGCCCGACTCCTCAGCCGGGGGTGAGCCATCGACGCCGGGCCGCGTGATCCTGTAGCGATGGCTGATCCGTGTCGGACCGGCCGCGATCTGGGCGCTGACGGTGCAGTACTTAGTGGCGGACAGCTCGATGGAGCGGCGCACTGCCTCGGCCTCTACGTTGCCCTCGACGAAATGCGTGACCGTTATCTCAGTGAAGACATGTGGCGCCTTCTCGCGCTGAGTGCCCTTGACCTCGACCGAGTACCGGTCCACGACCTGGCGTTTCTTGGCCATGATCTCGACCACGTCCATGGCTGTGCAGCCGGCGATGGCCGCCAGGACGAGCTCGGTCGGCCGTGGACCCGTGTTGCCCGCGGCGTTGTCGATGACGACATCGTGGCCGGAATCCGTTCGCGCCACGAAGCGCAACCCGCCATCGTGTCTGAGGCTGACCTTCTTCTCGCCCACAGTTCCTCCTGTGCCGTTCCGCAGGGGACGACGTCCGCTCGTTGTGCCAGCCTACCCTGTCCTGGAGATCGCGACCCGGGGGGCCGGTTGCGGCGTTCCCCGAAGGCCCCTGGCGCGGTCCTGTGGTGACGGCGAACTGCTCGATATGGGGCCGCACGCGCGGCCCTTCGGTCGTCAGCCCGTCCGTGCCGGCGTTGTCCGGCCACCCCGGGCCGCCGACGACGGCGCGAACGCGAGCCCGTTCAGTCGGCCGCCAGCGACACGTCCGGGATGCCCGGTTCGGTCGCTCCCTGGCGCGAGAACTGCGTTCGGTACAGCTCCTCGTAGACGCCTTCGGCGGCGAGCAGGTCGCTGTGGGTGCCGCGCTCTACGATGCGGCCCTCGACGACGACGAGGATCTGGTCGGCCTCGCGCACGGTGGAGAGGCGGTGTGCGATAACGACGGAGGTTCGGCCGGCGAGCGCCGTGTGGAGGGCGAGCTGGACCGCGAGCTCCGACTCGGAGTCGAGGTGGGCCGTCGCCTCGTCGAGGACCACGATGGCCGGTGCTTTCAGCAGCAGCCGGGCGATCGCGATGCGCTGCTTCTCGCCGCCGGACAGCCGGTAGCCGCGATCTCCCACCACGGTGTCGAGGCCCGCCGGTAGCGATTCGATCAGCGGCATGATCTGGGCGGCCCGCAGCGCCTCGTCGAGCTCCCGGTCGGAAGCGTCGGGCTTCGCATACTGAAGATTGGCCTTGATCGTGTCGTGGAAGAGGTGGGCATCCTGGGTGACAACCCCGATCTCGCGGCGAATCGAGGCCAGCGTCGCGTCGCGCAGGTCCACTCCGTTGATCCGGATGGCGCCCGAGCGGACGTCATAGAGGCGCGGAATGAGATGACTCATCGTGGTCTTGCCGCCGCCGGACGGACCCACCAGCGCTACCAGCTGGCCTGGCATGGCGGTGAACGACACGTCGAAGAGAACCTGCTGGGATGGAGCCTGATCCAGCACGGCGACCGACTCCAGCGAAGCCAGGGAGACTTCTTCGGCCCTCGGGTAGCTGAAGTTGACGTGTTCGAACTCGATGGTCGCGGGGCCATTCGGGATGGCAACGGCGTCCGGCTTCTCGGCGATCATGGGTTCGAGGTCAAGCACCTCGAAGACGCGGTCGAAGCTGACGAGCGCGGTCATGATGTCGACCTGGACGTTCGAGAGGGCGGTCAACGGACCGTACAGCCGGTTCAGGTATGCGGTCAGGGCGACCACCGTGCCGACCTGGAGCGCGCCGGAGGCGGCGAGAACGCCGCCCCAGCCGTAGACGAGGGCGGTGGCAAGCGACGCGGTGAGCAGAATCGCGGCCATGAACACCCGCGTGTACATGGCCTGCGTGACCCCGATATCGCGGACCCGGCCCGCCCTGTCCTCGAAGCTTCGGATCTCGCGCATGGGTTCGCCGAAGAGCTTCACCAGGAGCGCCCCGGCCACGTTGAAGCGCTCGGTCATCATCGAGGTCATCTTGGCATTGAGGTTGTAGCTCTCGCGGGTGAGAGCCTGAATCCGCCGGCCCACCCAGCGAGCCGGCAGCAGGATGATCGGCAGGAGCGCGAGTGCCACCAGCGTGATCTGCCACGACAGCAGCAGCATGGCGGCCAGCGTGATGGCCACGGTTATGACGTTGCCGACCACCGACGAGAACGTGTCGGTGAACGCCTGCTGTGCGTCCAGCACGTCGTTGTTGAGCCGGCTGACGAGCGCACCGGTCTGGGTCCTGGTGAAGAAGGCGATCGGCATGCGCTGGAAGTGCGCGAACACCTGGGTGCGCATGTCGAAGATGAGGCCTTCGCCGACCCGCGCGGAGATCCACCGCTCCCAGAGTGACAGCGCCGCGTCAGCGACCGCCAGCGCGCCGAGCACGAGCGCCAGCTCCACGACCAGGCCGGAGTTGTGGGGCAGGATGCCGTCGTCGATGATCGCCCGGTAGAGCAGCGGACTTGCGGCGCCCAACAAGGCATCGAGAATGATAAGAGCCAGGAAGACGCTCAGCATGCGGCGGTAGGGCGCCGCAAAACGCGCGATCCGCCGGAAGATCCCGGCCGAGAGCTTCTGCGAGGTGACTGACTCGTCCCGGCGGAACGAGCGCATCAGTCCCCAACCCCCACCGCCCCCACCGCCCATGCCCCGGCGCATGCTCATCGGTGGCGCCTCGCGAGGTGCTCGGTGAGCATGTAGCCAGGTCTCTTCGTGGTCCGGGCCATGGCGGCGGACGTCCTCAACGCGCTCTCCGCAGCGCTTGGTTCGCCCGGCGCGGCCGGCGGAGTGTCGCCAAGGATAGATCCGTTGAAGCGGCCGCGGCCGCTCCCTGAGAAGGACATCGGGACTCCTGTCTGTGGAGACGCTAGCAGGAGCGCCCGAGTCTCGCCCGGGCGGGCCCTCCAGGGCCGCGCACGCCCCGGCTTGTGGAGCGATACCTGAGCCTCGATCGGTCCCTGCAGGTCGTCCACCTCGACTCCCGGCCCTGACTCGACCAGGCGGAAACCGGCTAGCTCACGGGTACGGCGCCGGCCGTCGTGCGGCCCGCGTGCTCTTCCTCGGCCTCGAGCCATCGCTCGGCATCGATGGCGGCGCGGCATCCCTCGCCGGCCGCGGTTACGGCCTGGCGGTACCGGTGGTCATCGACGTCGCCTGCCACGAAGACGCCGTCGATGTTCGAGGCGGTGGTGGCGTTGCCGACTTGCAGATAGCCCTTCTCGTCCGTCTCGAGCCAGTCTCGGAAGACGGCCACGTTGGGACGGTGCCCGATGGCGACAAACACGCCGTCAACGCGCAGGGTTTCCTCGCCGGCTTCGTCCGTCCTGTCGAGGCGCACGCCTTCGACGTGCTCGCTGCCCAGGATTTCCTCGATAGTCCGGTTCAGGTGCAACTCGATCTTTGGGTGCGACGCCGCCCTGGCCTGCAGTATCTTGCTGCCGCGGAAGGCGTCCCGGCGATGGATCAGATGGACCTTGGTCGCGAAGCGGGTCAGGAAGAGCGCTTCCTCGAGGGCGCTGTCACCCCCGCCAACCACGGCCACCTCCTTGTCGCGGAAGAAGAAGCCGTCGCACGTGGCGCAGGCGCTGACTCCGCGGCCCCGCAGGCGTGTCTCGCTTTCGATGCCGAGCCACAGCGCCTCGGCGCCTGTGGCCACGATGACGGCTTCGGCCCGGTACTCGACGCCGGCGGCCCAGAGCCGGAACGGCCTGTTGCCGAGATCGACGCGCTCCACATCCGCGTCGACGATCCTCGCTCCGAAGCGCTCCGCCTGTTTCCGGAAGAGCCCCATGATCTCCGGCCCCTGAACGCCGTCGGGAAAGCCCGGGTAGTTCTCCACCTCACTCGTGATCATCAGCTGACCGCCGCCGCTCACGCCGCCGATGACGATCGGCTCGAGATTCGCCCGTGCGGTGTAGATCGCGGCCGTCAGCCCTGCCGGCCCCGAACCGACGATGGCTACGCGCGCATCAACCGCCTGTCCGGACACGACCGGGCTCGGATCGGTCGCTGCAGGCGTGATTTCATCGCCCGACGCTGGAGCGAGGAATGTCAGGCTCAGGCCGGTAAGCGTCCTGTTGGTCTTGGTCGTCGCGTCGTCGCTCATGGCTCCATCCTAGCACGTCGCAGATACTCCCGGGGAGTATGCTGCCCGCCAGACGGATCGGTGCGGGCGCCAGCGCGTCGAGCTGGAACTGCGGGTCGCTGGCCCCGCTTCGCAACTCATGCCGGACTTCGAGATAGACCATGCCGCAGGCGAGCGCAGCAGGACCGCCACGGCACGAAAGAAGGCCCGAGCGCGCCCGACCAACTTGGTGCCGGGGCCACGAGTTCGACCTCCCGGGTAGGCGGGTCGGGCGAGTCGGTCGGGCTCGCTGATCATCGTCGTCCTAGTGTCTCGTTGCGCAAGTAGCTAGCGTCTTAGTGCGATGGCAGCTACGATTCTCACCATGCCATTCCGTCCTGCTCCTCCTCTGACTGTCAGCGATGCCGATCGAGCGACTCTGCAAGC
>Ga0187889_10000223_pt1 | contig 68566 bp, 66 predicted proteins | sample June2016WEW_7_10_2_FD_132992 | JGI IMG/M metagenome (GOLD analysis project Ga0187889, IMG submission 132992) | Peatland microbial communities from SPRUCE experiment site at the Marcell Experimental Forest, Minnesota, USA - June2016WEW_7_100 | ecosystem: Environmental > Terrestrial > Soil >... | reverse complement strand
GTGACCAGGGCGACCGCCGAGAGTCGTTGTGCGAGCCCCAGAAGGAACACGGGGTTGAACGCGAGCTGGAGCGCGAGGATGACGACGACGAGGACGACCGCCCGAAGGACGAGGGTCACCTGGCCCCGACGACCGGCGCCGACCGCGCTCGCCCGTTGGGTGGCGGAGCGGACCATCTCGACGAGGACCGCCCCCTCGAAGAGGGCGACGATCGTTAGCACGACGGTCATGAGATAGGCGACCAGGGTTCCCCCGTAGAGCGCGAACGGGAGCAGACCGCCGAGGGCGAGCGCGACGGCCGGCGAGTAGGTGTACGCGATCGCCGCGGCCGACGCGGTCACGTACTCCGCGGGAGTGAGCGGCAACCAGTTCGCGGCATCGCTCCCCGCGAACTTCGTCGTGGTCGTCAGCTCGAACATGACCCCGGCCACGAGGACCACTCCCACCGCGACGAGGGGGAGGAACGGGAGGAGCGCGTTCGCGAGCGTCGCGACCTGCTGGCTCCCGAGCGAACTCGCGCGCACGGCTCCGAACGTGAGCCCGAAGACCGCGAGGAACAGGACGACGTCCACGGCGGCAATGAGCTGGGGTTGGCCGAGGAGGCTCCTGGGGTCGGACGAGCTCCGTCCCGACCGGAGCTGCGAGGCGATGAGGGTCACCGCCAGGCGTCGAACGCGGTGGACGTCCATCGTCCTCCTACCGGCTCAGCGCGTCGACCACATCGCGAAGGTCGCCCGTGCCGGTCAGCGCGAGAAAGACCTCCTCGAGGCCCCGCCCCGCGAGCCCCGTGCGGTCCCGGAGGGCGGCGACCGTGCCCGACGCCAGGACGCGTCCGCGATGCAGGATCACGACGCGGTCGCAGATCGCCTGGGCGATTTCGAGCACGTGGGTACTGAAGAGGACCGCGACGCCCTCGTGGGTCGCCAGGTTCCGGAGTAGGTCCTTGGTCACTCGGGCGGACCGCGGGTCCAGGCCGTTGAGCGGTTCGTCCAGGACGAGGAGCCGGGGGCGATGGGCGAGCGCCGCGATGAGCGCGACCTTCTGCTTCATCCCCTGGGAGTAGCCGCTGATGAGAGAGTTCTCGTGGCCCGTGAGCTCGAGCCCCGTCAGGAACTGCTGGATCCGGTCCCGCCGGGTCGACGGGTCAAGGCCGTACATGTCCGCTACGAAATCGAGGTACTCGGCCCCGGTGAGGAACTCGTAGAGCGCGGGAGACTCTGGAACGTACCCGACCTGGCGTTTGGTCCCGACGGGGTCCTCGGCGACGTTCCGTCCGAAGAGGCGGATCTCTCCCGAATCGGGCCGGATGAGCCCAAGGACCGCTTTCATGGTCGTGGATTTCCCCGCTCCGTTCGGCCCGAGCAGCCCGACGATCTGACCGGCCGGCACCGAGAAGCTGACGGAATGGAGCGCGTCGACGAACCCGAACGACTTGGAGACCCGGATGACCTCGAGGGACGCCGAGGCGTTCGCCGGTGCGGGGCTCGGAAGCGGTGTCCCCGAAGGAAGCGAGACCATCGACCCGAACGAGATGCGGGCCACCGCTCATTAACCCGCGGGGCTCCGAACGGGTGGTCGGGGACCGCCCCTAATCGGGGGCGGTCAGTTCTCGAGCGAGGGAACCACCGAAGCCTCCTCGGCGGCGAAGAAGCTGACCGACCCCACGACGTCGTGGGCGGAGGGGCGCACGGCGTTGACCGCATGGACCAGCAGCTCGTACGCGGAGTCCTCGGCCTCGTTGACATCGTCCCCGGAGCTCTCCCCGCGCACGTAGACCCGGAGAACGCCCTGGTGGATCCCCAGCAGGACGTAGCCCACCCCGTCCCTTCGCGCCCAGGCGAGGAGCCGGCCCGACGGACCGTCCACGACCCCGACCCATCGCAAGGAGCCGAACCACCGGCCCGAGAGGCGGCCGAGGACCGAGTCGGGAGGGGCGCCCGGGGGGAGGTCGACCTGCGCGATCGGCCGGAGCTCGGTCGAGGCTCGGGGAACTCCTCTCGGGACCTCTCCGAGCGCGCGGTACCCGCCGCCCGAGCGTTCGACCCGCCCTTCCCGCTCGAGGCGGCGAAGCGAGCGCGAGAGGGATTCGGGATGGGCGTGGAGGGCCCGACGGAGGCCGCTGAAGGCGATCCGTCCCTGAAGTCCCTGCAGGGTCGAGAGGACGCGCTCGTCCAACCCTCCCGAGGGTCCCGATGACGATTCATTCCGAAGCGAAGGCATCCGGCCTTGAACGAGGAGAGACGCACTTAATGCGTCGGTAACGCGCCCGTTACCAACTCTCCCTCACGGCGAGCGCGCGCGGTCCCGCCGACGTGACCGGTCAGAGGACGACCCGGTCAATATCCTCCCCCCCAAGGTGCGGAGGCGGGAACGAAAGTCCCCAGGTACTGAGATGAGAGAAACCGAGGACGATGGTGCGCCGAGCGGAGCGAACTTTGGACCGTGGGTCTGGTCGGCCTACCGAGCCTACAACGAGCTGCTCCGTGAGAAAGTGAAGAAGCGGTTCGATGCCCAGGAAGGTCCCTGGATGGACAAGGTGGCCGACCTGCTCGTTCAGGTCGTCAACGCTCGCTGGGAAGGCGGACGGAAGAAGGAGAAGGAGCTCGAGGAGCTCTACCAGCGCCTCGAGCAGCTCCTCTCGGAGTGAGGGCGATGGGAATCCCACTCCCCCTTCAGCCTATGCCGTCCCCGCCGGCCGGCCCCGAGCCGATGCTGCCGGGTCGACGGAGCAGGTAAGGGCCCGAGGCGCGAGGGCATTCCCATCTCGGGGCCACCCTTGGCCGTGCCTAGGCCGGTGAGTCCCCTCCCGCCCTCCACGGTCTATAAAGGGTGGGGTGGTTGGAGGGAGGACGATGCTCTCGGACTCGTTCGGCCGCGAGGTTACCGACATACGGATCAGCGTGACCAAACGGTGCAACTTCGGCTGCGTCTATTGCCACGACGAGGGCCTGGGTCCGGTCGCTCGACCCCGGGCGGCGCATGGCGAGGAGATGACCCCCGCCGAGGTCGAGCGACTGGTCATCGTCGCTCGGGAGCTCGGGATCCGCTCCGTCAAGTTCACGGGCGGGGAACCTCTCGTCCGAAACGACCTCGAAGAGATCATCGACCGGACGGTCCGCCAGATCCCCGACGTGTCGCTCACGACCAACGGTTCGATGCTGGAGGCTCGCGCCGAGGCGCTCCGGGACGCCGGGCTGAAGCGAGTGAACGTCTCGGTCGACACGACCGACCCCGAGGAGTTCCGCTCGATCCGCAAGGGCGCTCTCGCACCGGTGCTGCGGGGCATCCGCGAAGCGCTGCGGGTCGGCCTGAAGCCGGTCAAGCTCAACATGGTGGTGTTCCGTCGGACTCTCGCGAACATCCCCCGCATGATCGACTTTGCGGGCTCCACCGATGGGTTGAAGCTGCAACTGATCCAGTTCATGCCCGAGCTGGTCCACCACCGGGAGTGGATGGTCGACATGCAGGGCGTCCAGCGTTGGCTCGAGGAGCACTCTTCGCGCGTACTCGTTCGGGAGATGCACCACCGACGCGTGTACATCGTCCACGGGGCGGAGGTGGAGGTCGTCGACCCCGTGTTCAATCCCGACTTCTGCTCCCACTGCCACCGGATCCGGGTGACGCACCAGGGAGAGCTCAAGGGATGCCTCAATCGAAAGGACGACCGGATCCCGACCCGGGGGTTGGACGACGCGGCCCTGCGAGACGCGTTCCGACGAGTGATCACGACCCGGCTCCCGTACTACGGCGGCTACATCACCGACTTCCCGCGACCGACCCCCGCGTCCGACCCACCGCCGGAGCTTCCGCGCGAAATCCCCTCGCGCGCGACGGCGTGACCGAGACCGGTCCCTCGCTCGCCGACTCGGTCGACGGGATCCTCACCACCCCGGCGGCGTTATCTGGTGGGAGCCTTCTGGGAGTTCCGGGAGCCGAACGATGACCGTAGACTTCGTGCTGAAGAAGACGCCGAGCCTTCACGTCGCTGCGATCCGATGGACCGGACCGTACAACGAGCGCCAGATCCAAAAGCGGTTCGAAGAGGTCGAGAAGTGGGCGCGGGCTCGGGGCCTACGGACCGGTCGTTGGATCTTCCGGGAACCGGGCTCCCGCGTTTGGGACACTGCCATCGAGGTTCGGGGAAAGGCACGCTCGGAGGGTCGGGTCAAGGTCCGGACGCTCCCGGCCGGCACCGTGGCGAGCGTGCGCTTCGACCCGGACGTCGTTTCGCCTCGGGTCGTCTACCATGGGCTCTCCGACTGGCTGCGCTGGCGCCGCAAGGAGAAGGAGATCCGCTCGGTCGTTTCGTACCGCGAGGTCTACGAGGGAAACCCCTGGAAGGACAAGCGCGCCTGGTCGAGGACCGAGGTCCAGTTCGTCGTTCGGAAGTAGACGCTCGCGCTCCGTCGATGGGAGCGCTTGGGCGCTCGTCCTCCGTACGGGCCAACCTGGAAACCCACCCGCCCAAGCGTAGATAATCCGGGACCCGTTGGGTGGTCGAGTTGTCGGAGGGTGGGAGAATGGCAACGCCGTCGACCCCCGCGAGCGAGCAGGACCGGACCGGACTCTTTCGCATCGCCACCGGCGCGGGCGTCGGCCTCGCGGCGGCGCTGCTCGCCATCGTCCTCCCGGTGGGGTTCCTCTTCGTCGCCTCGTACGACGCGACCGGGTTCCTCTCGCTGCGTCAGACCGCTTTCATCGATGCCACGGCTCTCCTGATCCTGGCCGGCGCTATCCTCTTCCTGGCCTCCCTCTTCTTCTACCGGCGGGGGTTCGCTCATCTCCGCAAGGTCGACCCCCGGTTCACGGCCGCGTCGATCCTCTGCTGGATCGGGACCCTTGGGTTCATCCTCGTTCTGGTCGCGGCGGTCGTGCTCATCGGCTCTTCCAGCTCGCTCCTTTCGTGCCTCAAGGGCCAACCGACCCACGCGCTCACCTGTCTGCGCTCCGGACAGGCTCTCGGAGCGTACACGGGCCTCGTCGGGTTCTGGTTGGGGTGGCTCGGCGGGGTCGGGATCGTGCTCGGCCTATCGGCGGCCTCGTCTCGGTTCAAGAGCCGGGAGGTGGCCGTTGGCGCGGCCCTCTACGCGATCCTCCTGCTCGCTCTCGTCGGGCCGTTCGTCGCGCTCGTCGTGTCGTTCCCCGGGGTCGAGTACCTGCTCCTGCTGGTCCCGATCCTCGCGCTGCTCGCCCCGTACTTCGTGCTCCGCGGGGCCGGACCGATGCCGCAGAACGGCGCCGGGGCACCATCGGCGAATTGAAATCGGTCGTGGGCTTGCGCCCACCCTCCGTTGACGCGACCCCCCACCAAGGGGCCGGCACGGATACGAGAGCAACGATGTCCGAGGCCGCTCGAGGGACCCCGAGACCCTCCGAGACCGCCACATTGGGAGGGGGGTGCTTCTGGTGCACCGAAGCGGTCCTCTCCGAGCTCGCCGGTGTTTCGAGCGTCGCGTCGGGGTATGCGGGCGGGACCGTCCCTCGGCCGACCTACGAGCAGGTGTGCACGGGAGGGACGGGTCATGCCGAGGTCGTCCAGGTGACGTTCGACCCGAGCGTGGTGAGCTACCACGACCTCCTGACGGTCTTCCTGACGACCCACGACCCGACGAGCCTGAACCGGCAGGGGAACGACGTGGGCACCCAGTACCGCTCCGTGATCTTCTGCCACTCCGCCGTTCAGCGGGCGACCGCGGAGCAGGTGATCGGAGAGCTCGAGGCCGCCCAGGTCTGGAAGCGGAGGATCGTCACTGAGCTTGAGACGTTCACCGAGTTCTACCCCGCGGAGGAGTATCACCGGGACTACTTCCGGCGTAACCCGGGAAGCGGCTATTGCCGCGCCATCATCGCGCCGAAGGTGTCGAAGTTCCGGAAGCAGTTCGCGGCCCGCCTCAAGCCGAGCTGAGCGGGATCGGGGCCGGGCCTCGCGTCACAGCGCGAGGAAGAGGAGGTACGCCGCGAACGCGAAGATGACGACCCCCGATACGACGACCACCGCACGGGCGATGCTCGGTCTCCGCTCGGTGCCGACATGGACCGCCCACGGGAACGCCACGACCCACACGGTAATGGCTCCGAAGAGCCCGACGAAGAGGACCCAGCCTCCGAGATAGGCGAACGCGAGGCCGGCAGTGAGCCACCAGACGATTTGGAACGGGTTCGAGACCCCGAGACCGAGCGCCTTCGTGTAGGTGCGGATGCCCGTGGTCTCGGGAGGAGGGTGACCCGACGCCCCCTTCAGAAGGCCGACCCCAAGGTAGACCATCACTCCGGCGCCGGCGAGATAGATCCAACGCAGACCCGTCGAGAGGTCGACCGTCGAATGCAGCGCGTAGACCAGGACCCCTAGGACGAGGTCCGCGCTCATCGCGCCCAACCCCGCGGTCACCCCCTCCCGAAACGAGCGGACCGACTGCGACGCCATGAAGGCGTTCATCGGTCCGGGAGGGATCGTCAGCGAAAAGCCCAGGAAAAGGCCGAACGCGAGCTCGAAGACGGACAGGGTCACGGCCCCTTTCCCTCGCGGCGGAACTCCCCGAGCCGGTCCTCGTCGGTGACCCGCGCCCCCACCCGCCCGCTAACCGGCGGGCGGAGGGACCCGACGCGCCTCAATCGTGATGACCCGTACCGCCGGAGGCTTCCACGTCAGGGCCAGGATGCCCCCAATCAGGGTCAACAGGAAGCCCACCAGGAAGCCGCCCAACGCGACCGCGATGCTCACGAGGGCGAAGACGATTGCGAGGATGCCCCAGACCCCGTGTGCCGAGGGGACCGCGATCATCAGGAACCCTACGATGACCGTAAGGAACCCGACCCCAAGCCCGAGAAGGAAGAGCTCACTCCGGAACCCGAACACGGCGAAGATGGCACCGATCAGCGCGAAGAGAAGGCCACCGGCCAAGATGAAGATCCCGCCAAGGATCGTCAGGACCCCGGCTCCTACGGGTCGCGGCATGAGGACCGGACAAGTATGAGAGGAGAAAAGGACGATTCCGCCGCAATCGTCGAATGGTCGCAATCCTCACCGAAGACCGACCCCAACCTATTTTGATGCGGGAAGGTTCGAGGTTCCTCGGAGGGGAGCCCTTGACGGCAGGATCGCGAGTCTCCGGCCGGGTCTTCGAGATTCACCGCAAGCCCGAGGTCGCCGGCGAGCACGGCCTCCCGAAGCCGTCGGTGCCCGAGGCGTTCGTCTCCCGAGCCGGCCTCGCGGGGGACTTCAACCGCTACCGTCACGAGGAAAAGCGGGACGACCCGGCGATGGCCCTTCTGATCATGCCGCGGGAGACGCTGGACGAGCTTTCGCGCGAAGGCTGGCCCGTCCGTCCCGGAGACCTTGGAGAGAACATCACCACCGAGGGGATCGCGTACGACGCGTTCGTCCCCGGACACCGGTTCCGGGCCGGCGAGGTCGTCCTTGAGGTGTCGAAGGCCTGCACGCCGTGCGACAACCTCTTTCTCCTTCCCTACGTCGGACCCTCCCGAGGGCCGGAGTTCCTCAAGGTAATGCTGAACCGACGAGGATGGTACGCCCTCATCCTCCGCGAGGGGTGGGTCCGCGCCGGGGACCGATTCGAAGCCACGGATTGAGACGGCGCAGGATCGCGCCGTGGCTCAGGGCCATTCCCGGTAGATCGTCCCGCCTCGCCTAGGCGAGGGGGGTACCAGCCGCCGGACCGACGGCGGCGTCCCTGGTGCTGACGGGACCGGCTCGGAGACCCACGTCGGGCGAAAATGGGCGCGGCACCTCGCTGGGAATCGGCCAACCCCGTCGAGATGTCCCGAGGAAGATGGCCCTCCGTCGCCCTCGATGCGGTCTCGAAGGGGAGGTCTTTCCACTGTCGGAAAGTATCTATAAACCCTCCCACTCCTCGGCGCTCGATATGTCCCCGTCATCTATGCGTCGAAAAGCAATTTGGCTGCTGCCGATCATTGTCGGGGTCTGTGCTCTGATGGTTCTGCCCGCCAGCGCGACCCTCCAGTCGCACTCAGGACTGCTTTCGGCCTCTGGGGTCTCGGCGCCGGCCGCGGTGACGTCCTCGGGCGCATCGCCGGCGGGGCCGACCAGCGGAGCAACGCCGGTTTCGGCCACCAACCAGTTCTCTTCGCTCCCCACGTCGACCGTGAAACCCACGATCCCTTCGTCCGCCCCGGCCACTTCGAACGCTCTTTCCGGCGAGATCCAGAAGCTTGAGGCCGGCGGGGCCAAGCCCTCCACCATCGCCATGGTCCAGCGCATCGCGGAGGGCATCCAGAGCGGTGCCATCCCGGCCAGCGCCGCCATCCTACCCAACATCAATATCCTCCTCGGCGACACCGCCTCGCCATCCGCCGTCGTCAGCCCGTACTACACCGAGGCCCCGGCCCCGATGGGGGTCGGCGACTTCGGTCTCGGATCGACCACCTACGAATACAACACGTCCGCGGTCGAAGGCACGACGGACCTGACGAGTTTCAACGCCACCGCCGGAAGTCTGTACGAACCCTCGGGTCAGTACTACTGGAACGGTAACCCCGCGAACGAGCCCGGCAACCCCTACGACTGGGGAATCCAGCTCAACACGGTGGTTCAGAACATCACCCTCCCCGGCTCGACCGGGTTCCCTCTGGGTTCGGGCGTCTTCTGGACCCAGAACGTGCCTGACTTCAGCGGCAACTCTGTCCAGTTCCTGGACAACGTCTGGAACTTCTCCGGTCCAGGCGCCAACATGACCCCCGGCACCATCTACTCGGCCAGTGGTACGCTCGTTCCCTACGACTTCTACTATGATTACGGCCCCACGCTACCGGTGGTGTATCCGGTGCAGCTCCACCTCTACAACAACGCGTCGACGATCGGCGGCCGCTCCGCCATCTCCTACGGCTACCGACTGGTGGACGGAAACGGGATGGTATACACTGGAATCTACGACACGGTCATCTTCAACTCCCCGTATTGGGAGCCCCTGCTCAACCCCCAGTTCCAAGTCAACGGCTTCAACTACGCACCGAACGGGGCCGCCTTTGACGCCGAGCTGGTCTTCTGCGGTCCAGCGGCCGGCTCGAACGCGGTCATCACGAACGCGAGCGGGTCGATGACCCTGCAGTACCTCAACTCCTCCTCCTCCAAGTGGGTGAGCGTCCCGTCCGCCTACGACTACGGGGCGAACACTGGGGAGACGGCGGTTGGGGTCGCCGCTTATTGGTCTGGTACCACCGTATACCTCAACCAGGGGCCGTCGCTGCTCTACGGTCTCTGGGGAACCCCGACCCCCGTCCCGACGGGATCGATCCAGTTCACCGGGGACTCCTCACCGAACTACGCGTTCACCTTCATCGGTGAGAACATCTCGGGATTCCCGGCCTACCAAGAGTGGGCGCCGTCCAACGCGGCGGGAGTCGTCCACACGTCCCTGCCGCCCTCGATCCCCGGTTCCGCGAGCTACACGGTCGCCGCGTACGCCGCGGAGTACGCGAACTACACCGGCAAGAACTTTACGACCACTCAGACCGCCTACGCCATCACGATGACGAGTTCGCCGGGGAGCTTGTACGCGCCGCTCTACATGAACGGTGAGGCGCAGGCGACGGCGCTCGTGTCTGCGATCACGGGGCACGCCATCGTCCCCTACACGTTCAAGAACCTGGTCGTTCACACGGGCCTGGCGTTCAACGTTCTGAACGACTGGTCCTTCCCGATGTTCAACCTGTTCTACGCGACGGGCGTCACGTCGCCGCTCGCGGTCAACAACGTGGCCCAGGGCCCGAACGGCGTCTTCGGGGCCAACAACACGGAGTACTACTGGCCGTACTTCGGAGGATACTACTACAACCTCACGAGCGCGAGCCAGGAGTTCGTGGACTACGGTGGGGTCGGCGACACGTTCACCAACCTCGCCCTTCCCGGATTCAACGGCGGGAGCGGTGTGATCACCGGCGGCGCGATTTCGCTCTGGGGAACCACCAACGTTACCGCGAACGATCTCACCGTGTCGGCCGACTCCTTCGGAGTCTGGGCCTCGGTCGCCACGCACACGACGGTCGAGAACTCTAACGCCACCGATGGGGCCGCCGACTTCAGCGTCATCGCTTCGACCGGGGCAGTGGGGTGGAACGACTCATCCTATGACTTCGGCACATCCATCCTTGACGAGGGAGGCATGGGCGGAACGTTCACGTACCTGAACACGTCCCTCTACTCCACCGGGTTCGAGGCCTACTGGGCGAACGCGACGACCCTCAACCAAGTGCAGGTAGGGGCGATCGCGGACGGCGTCTACGCGGAGGGCGGCATCGGACTTACGGTAACGAACCTCAACGTCAACGCCGAGGGCTATTTTGGTACCGCGGGGGTCATCGGTTACGGAGTGAGCGACACCACGGTCACTACCGCGTCGTTCTCCGACTTCACGGACCCGGGCGTCGGCCTCCAGGGCGGCGCGAACGCCACGATCTCGAACGTGACCGCCGACGACTCGTTTGCCGTAGAGCTCGAGTACGGCTTCACCAACGGGACCGTCTCGAAGCTCTTTGCGACGAACGGTTCCCTCGGCGTCGGGACCTATGAGGCGACCGACCTCACCCTCTCGGGCGTATCGGCCAACGATTCGACCTATGGAGCGGAGATCGAGGACTCTGCGTCCGTTGCCATGTCCCAGACCACGGCCTCGAACCTCTCGGTCGGCAGCGTGATCTTCGGGTCGAGCCAGGACACGGTCAACGGGGTCTCAGCGACGACCAACTCGGTGGGTGTCTTTGTCTATGAGTCGGACTTCATTTCGGTGAGCAACGTCACCGCGTCCGACACGACCCCGAGCGCTCTCTACTCGGTCCACCTCTTCTACTTTGACCTCCCGCTCGCGGCGGTCGTGACCGAGGATAGTGAGGCGACGGGAATCTCCCACGTGGTTGCCACGAACTACGGTGCGGCGCTGTTTGACATCTATTCCAACGGGCTCCAAGTGAACGCCATCAACGCCACGTCTGACCAGTACGGGATGGTCTTCAACGCGACCTACAATAGCTATGTCAACGGCCTCGGCGCGTACAAGGACTGGATGGGCTTCCTCATGCAGGCGGGCGGCGAGACCGCCGGCGCGGTGGGCAACTACGTGACCGACAGCTCGTTCGTGGACGACACGAGCTTTGGGGTCGCCATCCTCACTGGGGACGGCAACACGATCACCGGCAACAACTTCGTCGGGGATAACGGGGCGACCTCCACCTACAACGCGGCGCACGTCCAGGCGTGGTCGGAGGTCGACAACTACTTCAACACCTGCACGAGCGAGTTCTGCGCGACGGGCGTCGGTAACTACTGGGCGGACTGGCACACCTACGGGTCGAATGGATACCTCGCTCCGTACATCGTCACGGGGACCACGGAGGATTCCTTCCCGATCGGGCCCCAGGAGACGTTCACCGTCACCTTCATTGCGACCGGTCTTTCCTCGGGAACGACCTGGTCGGTGACGTTGGGCGGGGTGACGCTGAGCTCGAACACCACGACCATCTCCTTCTCGGAGCCGATGGGCACCTACTCGTACTACGTCGGCCCGCTCGGGGGGTACGACACGACCCCGACGACCGGCAGCGTGACGGTCGCGAACGGAGCGTACAACGTGCCGGTGGGGTTCACCTCGACGACCTCGTACGTCTCCACGGACACGTTCAACACGTGGTTCGCGGTGGCGATCGCGCTCGCGGTGATCGCCCTCGTGGTCGCCCTCCTGGCCCTGTTCCTGCGCCGTCGACGAGGGCCGAAAGCGCATCCGGCAGCTCCCCAGCCGTGGACGCCGCCCCCCCCGGCGGCCGAGCCGACGACCACCCCTCCCGCCGAGGGTGGCTCGGGAGCCTGGAACGAGGGACCGCCCCCCCCCGGAGCGTCGCCACCGAGCTAAGCTCGCCCAGGACGGCCGAAGCAACCCTTTCCTCTCCCCCCAGCCGGACCGGCCCGGGGTGACTCTTGTTCTCAACGACGCACGCACGTACGTACGCCTTGGTGCGGGAAGGGAGGATGCGCGACGCCCGCGCCGGCGGACGTCCTACTTGAGGTATCCGGAGAGGTCGTCGTCCTGTTCGACCTCGAGCAGGTGGCCCATCCGGTCGCGTTTGGTCTCTAGGTAGGGGCGGTTGATCTCGTTCGCGGGGATTTCGACCGAGATCCGTCCGGAGATGCGAACGCCGTGCCGCTCGAGGTCCTGGACCTTCGCCGGGTTGTTCGTCAGGATCTGAATCGAGCGTACGTGGAGCGCCGAGAGCATGTGGGCCGCGATCTCGTAGTCCCGCTCGTCGGGTCGGAACCCGAGCAGCTCGTTCGCCTGCACGGTGTCGTATCCCGAGTCTTGGAGCTGGTAGGCGCGGATTTTGTTGACGAAGCCGATGCCGCGGCCTTCCTGTCGCAGGTAGAGGACGACCCCCCGCTCCATCTGCCCGATCCGCGCGAGCGATTCCATGAGCTGGTCGCGGCAGTCGCACCGGAGCGAGCCGATCGCGTCCCCCGTGAGGCACTCCGAGTGCACCCGAACGGGGACCTCCTCGCGTTCGAACACGTCCCCGTGGACGAACGCCGCGTGGTCCTGCCGGTCGAGGCAGTTCTCGAACGCCACGACCTGGTACTCGCCGAAGCGGGTGGGAAGGTTCGCGAGCGCCCGGACCCGCACGCAGTTGTCGGGGGGGCCATCGCAACGATGCTCATCCCCCTCCCGGAGCAGTCGCTCGACGATCGGACTTGGGATCCCCATGGCCGTTCGCGCCGGGATGGTCCGTCGGACCTGATAACGGTTCAGGGCGGTCAGAACGGGGGGGACAGTAGGTGGCACGCGGGGAACCGCGTTCCCTCCGGGTCGGTCGGCTACGTCAGCACGTGGATGTTGTGTCGCGCGCTGATCTCCCGCAGCTTCTTCGGCCAGACCGTGACGGTGACCTCGCCGATGTGGGCCTTGCGGAGGAGGAGCATCTGGGTCCGGCCCTGACCGATCCCGCTTCCGATGCTGAGCGGGATCTGGCCGTTCAGGATCGCCTGGTGGTACGGGAACTTGAGGAAATCGAGCTGACCCGTCATCGACAGCTGCTGGCGGAGGGTTTCCGCGGTCACGCGGATCCCCCCGGACATGAGCTCGTGGCGGCGTCGGGTCACGGGGTTCCAGACGAGGATGTCCCCGTTGAGGCCGTGCATCGGTCGGCCGTCCTCCGAGCGCGTCTCGGTGACCCAGTCATCGTAGTCGGCGGCCCGCATCTCGTGGGGATATCCGTCCTTGAGCGGCCAGCCAATCCCGATGAGGAACACCGCCGGGTGCTTCTGCAGGATCGCGGTCTCGCGCTGCTTCCGGGGCAGGTCCGGGTAGGCGTCCAGCAGGTCCTCGGTGTGCAGGAAATGGATGTCGTCGGGCAGGTTCGGGTAACGCGGGTCCTTGAGCTGCGGGAACAGCCGCTGAACGTGCTTCTGCGCGCCCGTGATGACCTTCCAGATGCGCCGGACCGTGTCCTTGAGGTAGTCGAGGTTCCGGTCCTCGACAGTGATCGCCTTCTCCCAGTCCCACTGGTCGACGTAGGCGCTGTGGTCGTGGTCCAGGAAGTAATCCTTCCGGACCGCACGCATGTCGGTGATGAGCCCCTCGCCGGACTGAAGGTCGAACTGTTTCAGGGCCATCCGCTTCCACTTGGTCGCCGCCTGGACGACCTGGGCGTCCACCGGGTGGAGGTCGCGGTCGTTCGAGATATGGAACTGAATCGGCGTACGGGAGCCGTCCCGGTCGAGCATGTCGTTGACACCGCTCTCGCTCTCCACAATGAGCGGCACCTGGACCATCATCAGGTTGAGCTCCTTGCATAGGTGCTCCTCGATGTAGCCCTTGACCGCGTAGATGGCGTGCTGGGTGAGGCGGGGGGAAAGCAGCGGCTCATAATCACCGGGGAGCACGCGGTCGACCTCTTCGTACGTGCCGATCCCCGGGCCGGCGAGGTCGGCCCTCTTGTCTTGGGCGACGTCAGTGACAGACATTGCCGATAGGGCGGAGTTGCGCGCGAATAAACCCCCCGTCAAACCCGCTCGACACGCGGCCCGAGCCATGCGAGAAGGCTGGCACGGGAGCCGGGAGGGAGGTCCGTATCGGTGGACCGTCACCGCCGAACGATGCGTCTCGGCCGGGCAGAATCTGGGAGCCGCGCGACCGACTGGGTTTATGAGGCCGGTCGCGGTGAAGTAGGTGGTCTGACCCACACCGGGTAACATGGTCGACCTTCCGCCAGAGTTTCGCACCACCCCCTTCTCCTATTACGTATGGAGCCGGAGCCGCCGGGCGAGCCACGTAATGGCGTTCGCGGTGGCCAAGTTCATCGACCCGTCGTTTCGGTGGATCACCGTCCGGGAATTGGCGGCGGAGCCCTCGGTCGAGGAGTCCTGGGTCCGTCGGCTCCTCCCCGAGACCCGGGTCCCTGCGCCGATCTCGGTCGCCGACCTCGGAGAGGGGCCCCGGGTCTCGCGAGAGACGTTCGACTCCCTGATCCGCCCCGAGGGGGCCACGGCGGACCGGATTGCGCTCGACCATTTCCTCCTCCTGCCGCCGCGGATTCAACGGATTCTCGACGAGAGCGACTCTCCCTCCGGTCCTCGAGTCGTCGTCGTCGCGAACACCAACCGAATCCGCATGTTCTATCCGACCGACCCGGGTCGCCTTCGCGCGATGATGGACGTGTTCCCCCGACATGGCCTCTCGGTCATCACCACCTCGATTCCGCCTCCCTACGAAGGCCGGTATGGCTACTCCATCGCGCTGAGGCTGGACGTCGAATCCGCCGAGGAGTGGCGAACGGCCCACCTCGTGGTCGAGAAAGGACTACCCTCGGGGGAGCTACGCACGGGAACGACGTTCTCCCCGGACCAGCTTCCCTGGTATCTCGAAGCCGGAACCGCGATCGAGAAGGCCACGGGCTAGGTCGAGTCGGCCGACCGACCCTCTCCTCGGAGCTCCCACCCTCCTCCTCGCCTGCGACGACGTCCGAGGTCACCGCCCAGATTCCGGTCGCGACGGATTCTGTTCCACCGCGCTCGCGCTCGACGCTCTGGACGGATTCCCGGGGGGGTGGTCCGGCGGGTGGCGGCGCAGCTGCCGGTCGGCCTCCCAGCACCACTTCCGGTCATCTGATTCGACCCACGGGCCGCGGGAAAGCCCTTCTCCTGAGGACCGAATGTCTAAAGCCCCGGCTCGGAGCCCGTTCCCGTAGATGCTGAAGATTCGCGCCGGCGCGAACGGGACTCACGGGCCCGACGAGGCCCGATGAGCGGTGACCCTCCCACCACCGTGATCTACGCCCGGGAATGGCTCGCCCGGTTCCGGTCCCAATTCGATGAGGCGGCGGGCGACCCAAGGACGGCACTCGGGCTCTTCTACGACCGCCATCGGCGATTTGTGGCAGGTCCGGGGAACCTCCCGCCCAGCCGGCCCGAGTACTCCTACGAGGAGTGGAACCGGACCTTCGCCACGTTCCTGGCTTCGCTCGCTCGGGACTTCGGTCTCGTCCAGGCCCCCGGCTGGACCGACGTCCCGCAATTGATGTGGTTCTGGCACGGCATCCCCGACCGACCGGCGGTCGCGATCCGGGAGGTCAAAGTGGCCACCGATTCGATCGTGGAACAGGACCTTCCCTCGGTCGTGAGGTCCGGAGCCTTGCTGACGGTTCTCGTCATCTACCCGGACTACCCGGCTCCCCAGGGCACCCGCTCGGTGGAGGAAGCGACCGAACGGTGGCGGGCGAGGATCGGGGACGAGCTGGCACGCCTCGGGCTGACGCGCGAGTTCCTGCTGACGACGATCAGCGCCTTCGACTGGGATCTCCCGGCGCCCTGGAAGGGGTTCGCCTGGCATCCGAGCGAACGGTCGATGAGTCCCGTAGAGTAGCCCCCCGGACCGTCCGCTATCCCCACGGAGCATCGCGGAGACGTTCCTTCTCGCGGCCCCCGGAGCGTGGGTCACTCCGGTGCCGGCGACGGCCCCGTCAAGGAGAGACGGAGCCCCATGAGGACCTCTCCGCCCACGAGGGTCATACGGCTCCGGAGCCCCCAGGCCCCGAGGCCCCCCTCCCGGAAGCCGAGCTCCTTCCGCTCCACGCGTCGGAATCCCCGGGAGCGGAAGAGTTCGATCGAGGCGTCGTTCTCCTCCTCGGCAGCCCCGTAGGCGACGGTGGTCTGTTCCCGACGGAAGAGCGCGAGCGCATCGTCGAGGAGCAGTCCTCCGAGTCCTTCCCGCCGATGGGACCGCGCGGTCGAGAGATAGTAGACGTACCCCACGGTGGGGTCGAGCCGATCCAGGACCGACACCGCGACGATCTCGCCTCGGAGGACCGCGGCGCGTACCCAGGTGGCGCTTCGAAGGGTTCGCTTGGCGTGCCACCGGTAGATCCCTTCGAACCCATCCTTCAGGGCCGGGATGGCACGCTCGCGGTCCTCTCCCACGAGGTCGATCAGCTCTACCTGGGGCGGCCGAGGCGGAACACGGGCGCCGAGGGCGGGGGCCCCTCCCCTCTCCTCCGCCATGCACCTTCCTTGCGGGGACCCGGTGGACTCAGAGCCGAGGCTGGGCCGGAGACCGTCTTCCCCGTCAGCGGTCCCTCCCCGCTCCCAGATAAGACTCCGTCGGTTGACCCCTGCGAGAGGCGCCGGGTTGGTGGGTTCCGCGACAGGAGGAGCGGGAGCTCGCACGGAGGCAACGGTCCGTGTCACTCGAAACGACGTGCTGTTGCTGGTGGCCCTCGCCGTCCTCTGGGGCTCGGCCTACGTGGCGATCCGGGAAGGCATTGTGGCGGGCGCCTCGCCCTTTCTCTTCGCCGGCGCACGCTATGCGATCGTCGCCGGCCTTCTCGCTCTGGTGGCCACGGTGCGAAGGGAAGCGTGGCCGAGCCAACGCTCCGTCCTCCTCTCCGCGCTCGTCGGAGGAACGCTCATCATCGGCTTCTACGGGATGCTGCTCTACTGGGGGGAACAGTTCACCACGGGAGGGTACGCCTCCGTCCTCTCCGGGATGGGACCGATTCTGACGGTCGTCTTCGCCTACTCCCTCCTTCCGTCGGAGCGTCTCTCTCGGGTCGCCGTCGCGGGGATCGCCCTGGGGTTCGTCGGTATCCTCGTCCTCGTTCTTCCGAGCCTCCTCGGAGGTGTCGGCGGTGGTTGGATGGGACCGGTCGCGGTGATGGGGGCATTCGTCGTGTTCCCGCTAGGAACGGTCCTCCTCCGCCGTTGGGGGCGAGAGCGGGAAGGCACGTGGCAGCTCTCGTTCCAGTTCGGTGTCGGCGCGGGGATCCTGGGCCTCGCGATGCTCGTGCTCCGGGGACCCGAACGACTGCCGCTCACGTTCGCCGTGTGGGGCCCGCTGCTGGTCCTGGTGGTGTTCTCCTCCCTGCTCGGATACGTAGTCTACTTCCGGTTGCACCACCAAATCGGACCGGGTCGGGCCAACCTCGTCACCTACCTGCTGCCGCTCGTGGGCGTGGGTCTCGGGTCGGGTCTTTACGGAGAGCCGATCACCGTTTGGGAGGTGGGCGGTTTCCTCCTAGTGGTGGCCGGCCTCTCGCTGGTCTTCGCCACGGGGAACCGTACCCGCCCCCCCGTCGCTCGAAGCCCGGGAGAGGCGGAACCCCCTTCCCACGGAGGCTCCTAGGTTTCCCTCCGCGGTTTCTCTGGCGTTCCCGATGAGCTCGCCGTTGGAAGGGTATCAATAGTTCGTACCATTGGGGACATTACAGGGCGGACCGTCTCCGAACCGGTCCGCACGGGACATTGAACGCCGAAGATTGGGGAATCGCCGTCTCTCTCGGAGTCCTCACGGGAGTCCTGACGGCGCTGGCCGCGCGGGGGTTCGTCCGGTTCTACCGCACCCGCCGGCACTCCCAGCTGGGGTGGGGGGTCGGACTGGGATTCGGCGCTGCCGCCACCGCGATCGAGCTGACAGCGTACGTCGGCGTGGTCTCCACGGTGATGCTGCAGGCGTACGTGTTCTTCTCGGCCGCTATCGTGGGCACGCTGTCCCTCGGGTCCGTGCGCGCGTTCCGGCGTTCGGTCTACCGGAACGTCTACGCCAGCTACATCATTGGGGTCTCGGCGGTCGTCGGCCTCTTCTGCTTCACGACACCGGTGTCGGAATCGATGGTGCAGGGCGGCGTCATCTCGGGCAATCCTCCAGTGCTCCTCCTGGTCCTCTCGTCGCTGATCACCGTCCCCGCGACCGTGGTCCTCCTCGGCTTCGGGATCATCTCTCTTCGCCGCGCGTTCCACTGGAAAGGCTTCCTGATGATCGCCGGTGCGAGCGTCCTCGCCGCGGGTGGGGCGTTCTACATCGCGTCGTTCCCCGTGGCCCTCTACTATGCCGAGTTCGTCGGGATCGTTCTCTTGTTCATCGGGCTCACCGACTTTTCCCGATGGCTCACCCCGACCCCCGTCGCCACGACAGCGCCTACCGAACGCGCTGCCTAGATCCGCCGTCCCGTGTCCTCGGTTCCGGCCCTTCGGCCTGACGCCGCCACCGGCCCCCTCCCAAGGGAGGAAATAGGCGAAGGGGCGTCCGGGAGAACGAACTCTATGACGCCGATTCGTAAGGGACCGAAAATCCAGCAGACCTACTTCTTCCGGGCACCCGTGGCGAAGGTTTTCGGATCGCTCACCGAACCTTCGGAGCTCGTTCGTTGGTTCCTGAAGGAGGCCCGCCTGCCGCCTACGGCCGGGGCGACCTACGAGTTCGTGTGGCCGTTCGGCTATCGCCACCGAGCCAAGGTGATCGCCTTCGTTCCGAATCGGAAGCTCTCCCTCGAGTGGCCCGCGAAGGGGCTTGGGATGACCCAGGTGAGCTTCACCCTGGCCGCCCGGAGGGGCGGAACCCTTCTCACCCTCCGACACACCGGCTATGGAAGGACCCCCGCCTGGGTCGAGAACTACGGCGGGACGTGCCGGGGATGGGCGTACTTCCTCACGAACCTGAAGTCGGTCCTCCGCAACGGGACGGACCTTCGGGAGGTCGGGGATGCATAGCCTCGGACCTTCGCCGATCGATGGCCCGGAGGATCCATGACGAGCTGGCCTCGAACGGAGTATCACATCGAGACCGTACTACGCGTGCCTCTCGCGTTCGTGTTCCGTTGGTGCACCGACTTCCGTCCGGATGACGCCCGGCGGGAAGGCGAGTCGTACGAACGGAAGGTCCTCGAACGAACGGCTCGTCGAGTGGTCTACGAAGACCTGGAATTGACCCCCACCGGATGGCGGTGGGCCCGACATGTGGTCACCCTGAATCCGCCGAACCGTTGGCACTCGGATTCCGTCGGGAACTACCGAGACGCTACCCTCGACTACGCGCTGACCGCGCTCGGCCCCGAACGGACCCGGTTCGAGCTCACCTGGAAGCGTCGCGTGTCCGCTCTCGGAGGACGACCCCCGTCCCGGAAGTCCATCGAAAAGAGCACCCTCGGCGCGTGGCGACAGTTCGCGAAGGCGTTGGAAACCGACTACCGGAGAGCTCGTCGCCGATAGCGCCGCTCGCGAGTTCCTCTCCCGGTCGGCCAGCGTTCGCCCTCGCACGACGGCGCCGTTCCCCGACCCGCCGTCCCCCGGTTCAGCCGGCGGGCACGGGGGCGGGGACGGAGGAGCAGTCGAGGCACCATCCGTGGCCTTGGGCGACGAACGCCTGGCGAAGACAATCGTTGCAGATCGGTCGTAGGCACTTTGGGCAGGGTCCGCTCATGCGAAGGTTCACGACCACTTTGGAGCAAGAGGCGCACACCGACCGTTGGCTCGCCGAGTTCAGGGAACGGCGGGCGGGCCGGTGAGGTTCCATGCGCACGGGAAGGCCAGTGCCTCTCAAGTGGGGTGGCACCGGGTTGGCGGCCTCGAGGAAGAGGTCGGCCGACCGGGCGTCCGGTCGAGGGAAGACGCCGAGCGGACCGGAACGGGAGAAGGCCGTCGATCCGGGGATCGTGGGACGGTCCGCACGCTGGTCCTCGAAAGGTACGCCTCGGGAAGGCGAGTCCCCGTCCCCCTCGGGAGTGGACCAATCGCGTTCCGTCGACCGTGCGGATTCGTCCGAGCGGGCCGGGGGGTCGGCGGGTAGGCCCGGTTCCATCGCCCAGGACGACGGGCCACCGACCCTTTCCGGAGCTTCCGAGAGAAAAACGGACCGTCGGCCCGAGACCGGGGGAAACAGGCGATCGAGTTCCTCCTCGGAGAGCGGCTCCGCCCTCGGCGACGGCGGGGGCAGGCCGCGGCTCCGATCGTCGGGAGTCGGGGGGGAGACAGGTGCGCTATCCACCTCGGCGATGCTCCGGGGAGGTTTGGCCAAGGAGGCAGAACCGGCGATCTCCCCGGATCCCATAGCGGACCGGACGCCGTGGTAGTAGTTCCGGACGGGAAAGGCCACGAGATTCCCGGCCTTGCCGGGCGAGTGGACCACGCCGGGAACGGACCCGATCGCCTTTGGCCCTAGTCGCCGACGCTCCCGGGGAAGCCAGGAGAGCCAGGTCTCGTCTCCGGGGTCGGAGGGGCTGGACAGCACCCGCCATTCGGACCCTCGGCCCGTGATGGGAGAGCGTGGCCGGTCCGCCGGTCCGGTAGCGGCCTCGGTCGGTGGGCCCGTCGGACGCGAAGCGGTCGCGACACCGACCGCGGGTACGGATTCCCCCGGCAAAGGAAGGGGGTTCCACCACCGGTACAAGGACGTGGAACTGGCCAACGCTCCCAGCCCGACCGCCAATAGGGCGAAGGGGGTGTAGACGCCGACACGTGCCAAGGGGTCGAGAAGCAGGGCCAGGCCGAGAAAGAGGGAGGTGAGCGCTGCCGCCGGCAGGAGGAGCTGGTGAGAAAGACGGGTGAACCGCTCCCAGCCGGCAGGGTTCGGGAAGGCCCGTGCGTTGTGGACGACCCTGCTCATGCCAGAACCGGTTGGAAGTGCCGGGAAGGAGGGCCATGAACCTATCGAACCACTGGAACGCCCTCCCGGGGGCCTCGCGCGGACCGGTAGCTCGTGCGCGCGTCCGTCGGACGACCCCTAGGACGGGTCGGTCACTGACGAAGCGATGGGTCGGAGGGCTTCGAGTCCCATCGGAGCGGAAGTCTCCGCGAGTCGCGAGCCAGAAGGTTGTGAGTCCCGTGAAGAAGAACAGCTATCCTCGGATCGCCCACCGTGACGAGGTCGACCTCGAGCCGTCGGGTCACGTAAACAGCTCCTCGAACCAGGAATCGCACAGGGTAGGGGAGTCCGCGAACATCCCCCGCTCGCCGGAGCGGGGAGGTTGGTTCACGCAAGCAACTCCCCCGGTGTCGCTCACCGAGGAAACGCCCGGAGCGGGTCGTTACCTCTTCTTCTTCTGGCCCTTCTTTGGCATCTTTGTGGGTCTACCCGGCCGGCGACCGAGTGTGATCGCATCTAGGGCGCTCCGTCTATTTCAACACCGGTCCAGCGCTCGGATTCTTCGTCGGCCGATTCCGTTCACAGGCCGAGCGCCAGGAGCGCGTTCATTGCCTGCTCCAGCGTCTGTTCGGGCGTGCCGCCCGCGTTGATCCGCACCCAGCGCGGGGGTTGGAACAGCTGCTCGAACTTCCGTTTCACCTTCACGAGGTACGGTTCGTCCTCGAAGGCGTTCCGCTGACCCCGAGCCTCGATCCGTTTCATGGCGACCTCCACGGGCGCGTCCAGATACAGGACCAGGTCTGGCTCGAGAGCGACCTCACGCTCGATGCGGTCCACCTCGCGCCACGTCTCAGGGCTCAATCCGGGGTACTGGTACGCCAGCGACGAGTAGAACGACCGGTCCTGGATGACAATGTCCCCCATCTCGAGCGCGCGGTCGATCAGGGGACGGAGCAGAGCTCGGTCGACCGTGAGGCACAGCGCGGCCGCGAACGAGTCCACTTTGTTGAGCCGTGCGAACTCGGACCGGAGGAACTTGTCGGTCGGCTCTCGGAAGCTCGAGATCGAATGACCCCGCCCGAGCAGCGGAGGGACCAGTCGCGCGGCCAGCTCCGTCTTTCCGGTCCCATCGATCCCCTCGATGACGATGTACGTGGCGCGCTCGGTCATTGGCCACCGGAGGGGTCTTCCACGACACGGTGACGCGCCACGAGGCGGACGAGGTCGGACATCAGCCGCGGGCAGTCCGTCCCGGGCCATAATACCGATTGATGGCGAATGTCGCCTTCGAAGTCGTCTAGGAGTTACCGCGGGCCTTAATGGGGGCCGCCCCGGTCGGGGTCGAGAGTGGGGAGCCGAGATGCCGAGTACGCAGGACGGAACGCGGGGACGGCCCTGGATCCTGAAGACGCCGAGCGGACAATCGGAGTTCCAAGCGTTCCGCGACGCCGCCCTCAACCCGCCGGCGCTCGTGATCCAAGCCGGGACGACCGAGCTCCGGTACCATCTCGGCTCGATCGAGGATTTGTACGCAATGCTGAAGACGCGCGGAGATTGGGTCTCTCTCGGCAGCGCCGACGAGCAGAAGCCGGCCCCCCCCGGAACCGTCGAGGAGTGGGGTCGCTCGCCCAGGAACCCCGTGGGGGGTTGGTACGGCCTCCGCAAGGGGTTCCGTGGACGCTTCGGGATGTACCTACCGCCCGTCCTGGAGAAGCTCGGGTTGGCGGAGGTAGAGCACAACCCGAAGAACAACCGGATGCGAGCGCGATAGGACGAAGCGTCGGTGCCATGGGGGTCCACGGGACCGGTGACCGCAGGACCGGACGAACCTTTCCTTCCCTCCGGGCTAATAGCCTCGTCCGAACTGGGGGCCGCCGACGGAGAGGACCGCGGTGGCCGTAGAGTCGAAACTTGGGGTCCGGATTGAGAGACAGGCGCCCACCCGTCTGCTCCCGTTCGAGCGGTTCTTCCGAGGTTTCGGTGACGTTCCCGCCGTGCGCGATCTCTTCGGCAAGGACACGGCGCGAGTTCTCAAGAGTCTGAAGGTCGAGTTCTTCTCGGCCCGATTCGGCTACATGGGAACGAGCGACGTTGACGGTCACCTTTTGGTCAGCACTCACCACCTCAGCGACTCGGACTTCCGAACCGTGTATCTCGACGTGGTCCACGAACTCTGTCATGTGAACCAGTTTCGGAAGGGGAGGCCGCTCTTCTATCCGAAGCTGAGCTACGTGGACGCGCCGTCCGAGATCGAGGCGTACGCGTTCACGGTGAAGGAGGGTCGCCGTATCGGCATGACCAATCGCCAGCTGATCGACTACCTCAAGGTTGAGTGGATCAGCCGGAACGAGCACCAGCGGCTAGCACGTCGGATGGGTCTCGTCGGCCGGACTATGGCGAAGACGCCGCACCGCTCCCGCCTCCGACGCTGACCTGACCGGCGCGTCGCGGGCTACGCCGAACGCGCTGCCCTCGATAGGACATCCGCCAAGATCGGGATTTCCTCGATAGGGAACGGCCGAGAATCCCGGAGCGGTCCGGACGTGATCCCCCGCTCGCAGACCAGTTGACTCTTCCTCCAATCCGCGACGTTCTCGTTCTCGCCATTCAAGTGGAAGACGAAGTCGAATAGGTCCCGTCCCGGGCCCGGCGACTCCGCGTACCCGACGAAGACCGAGAAGCCGGCGTTCCGATGCACGGCCAGGATCGACGGAACACGACTTGCCGCGAAGGTTCCCTCGGCGCGCTGGGCGTTGGCGACCGCGACCACCCCGGGCTTGTCCTCGGGGGGTCGGGTGGCGAGGATCCGTTGCGATCTATCGGGGAGCCGCAGGAACTCGATCATCTGGGCGAGAATCTCTGGCGGCTCGTCCGACCGGATCGTGCCGACGAGGGAGAGGTTCGCGCTCCGGTCGTCGGGTAGGAGGGCATCGGGCTGGTCCACGCGCCAGAGGCGGTCCTCGGGAATCCAACCCAGCTGGACCGGCTCGAAGAGGGTCCGATCTTCCTTCGGCACGCCGATCTCCACCCACTCAAAGTCGGGGTTCGTGGTCGTGGCGAGGGCGAAGAGGGTCAGGTTGACGAGCGGCCGACGAGCTCCGTAGACCAAGACCGAGTTCGGGCGGTCGAACAGGCGGGCCGGGAAGACCGCCGACCCCATGTGGGGACCGGGTCCCGACGACGCGCGACCCCGGCGCGGCGGGAGCTTGTGGGGGAGTCCGGCGGGGAAGAAGGGTTCACCCACGCGGCCGGGAACGGGCCCGACTGGAGCGGGATCGTTCGTGGGGGGGGCGGTCAAAGGCAATGCGCGGGTCGCCATCTACAGCTCCGGACCATCCCGGTTCAATCTCCCGAACTCTCTCGTAGGTCAAGGCGTATTCCCGAACGAGTTCGGGCTTCCGAATGGGTTCGGAGGGGCTCTCGTGCGTTTCGGAGGGTTACGGGGCCTCGCCCTCGTATCCCCGCCGCCTAGCCGGGAAGTGCCCGTCGGGGTTCTCCCCCTCTGTTTATTACTTTCCAACCGATTCCATACCGACCAAAGTGTCGGTGGGTCGGGCGAGCCGAGGGTTGAGGAAAGTGGTCCCACGGAGCCGTTTGCCACAAGGCGAGCAGGGCGACCGTGCGTCGGGCAAGTCACGAAACGGCAGTGCCGCCCGGCTGCGGGGCCTCCGGGGGGCGGGGAACGTCCCGTCCGGCGATCGCCTCCTCCTCGCAACGCTGCGCATCCGGATTCAGAGGAAGGGGCTCTGGACGGGTCCGTTCTCCCGGGCCCATCCGAGCCTTACCATAGAGATCCTGAACCGCTCGGACCTGACCGAGCACGTGTCGGTTTCGGATCACTGGATCAGTGGAGGCCCACCCGGCGTGTGGGCCCGAGAGATCGCCGAGTACCCCGACGTGCGAAAGGTCGACAGCCTGGCCGAGGTCGGCAACGGTTGTCTGTACCGGATTACGTACTCTAGCCCGCCCATCGTCTACGTCTATCGGATGCTCGGGCTACCCATGCAATTCCCCCTCCGCATCCAAGGGGGCTTCCTAAACTGGGAGGTCGTGGCACGGCGCTCCGAGTTCGAGGCGGTCCTCAAGCACGCCCGGGAGGTCGACCCGGACTTTCAGGTGGTCTCCATCCGCGACCGCCCTCTGCGAAGCCACCTGCCGTTCCTCACGGACGCCCAGCAAGAGCTCCTGACCCAAGCGATGGCGGCCGGCTACTTCGCGGTCCCCCGTGGGATCACGCTGACGGACCTCGCGCGGCGACTCGGTCGGAGCAAGTCAGGGATATCGGAGGCGCTCGCGATCATCGAGAAGAAACTCCTGGAAAGCGCCCTGCGACCCAGGTCCCTCACCCCGTAGTTGTATCGGGGAGGACCCGGCCCCGCGTTCCCTCAAGTCGCGTCGACGTCGGCCATCGAACGAGGGAACCGGGCGGGCGCGAACGCGATGGTACCGTGGGGCACGGACCACGAGACGACGTCGATGCGAAACCGCCCCGCCCGAACGGCGGGGTCAGCTTCGCCGAGGGAACGGACCTCCTCGACCTCCCCTCGGAAGATGCAAACCCCCGCCACCTTCGTGCCGGCCGGCCCTTGAACGGGCCCGGCCGCGAGGAGTCTCCCGTCGGCATGCAGCGCCGCGAGGTAGGCGAGGTGAGCGTCCTGGACCGCGTCGCTCGTCGCCTCGTCGAGCTCGGGCGCATCTTCCCGACGCAGCAGGAAGAGCACCGTCCATCGGTCGAACTCCATGAGGGCGCCTCAACGATGAGGCGCGCCCGCGGACGTGGCCGGCACGCCGGGCGGCGCCGCTCGGGCGGCGACCCACTGCTTCACCCGCGACTCGAGCATCCCGAGCGGGATGGCCCCTTCCTCGAGCACGCAGTCGTGGAACGCTCGGGTGTCGAATCGGTCCCCGAGCGCTTGCTCCGCATACGTTCGTAGCTCGCGGATCTTGAGCTGTCCGACCTTGTAGGCCAGCGCCTGGGCCGGCCAGACGATGTACCGGTCGACCTCGACGGCGATATCGACCTCGCTCTTGCCGGCGTTCTCCCGGAAGAAGCGGATCGCGTCGTCCCGCGTCCAACCGAGCGCGTGGATTCCCGTATCGACGACCAGGCGGATCGAGCGCCACATGTCGTACGTGTACTGGCCCATCTTCGAGTACGGGTCGTGGTAGTGGCCGAGCTCCTCTCCGAGGCTCTCCGCGTACAGTCCCCACCCTTCGACGAACGCCGTGGGCCCAGTGAAGCGCCGGAAATCGGGGAGGTCCTCGACCTCCTGGGCCAACGTGATCTGGAGGTGGTGGCCGGGGACCGCCTCGTGCAGGCAGAGGGCCTCCATCTCCCACCGAGGGCGGGAGTGGAGATCGAAGGTGTTCGCGAAGAAGGTTCCCGCGCGGCCGGTGGCCGGCGCGCCGGACATGTAGTAGGCGGTCGGAGAGCTTTTCGCGCGGAAATCCGGGACGGGCAGCACTCCGTACGGGAGGCGGGGAAGCCGGCCGAACAGCCGCGCCAACCCGGGGTCGGTCTTCTTGGCGATGACCCGGTAGGCATCGAGCAGCGCTTCGGCATTCGTAAAGAAGAATCGGTCGTCCGTTCGCAGGAACTTTAGGAACTCGGAGAACGTCCCAGAGAACCCGGTCTTCGCGATCAGCTCTTCCATCGCCGAGCGCAGCCGTCGAACCTCCCGCTGACCGATCTCGTGGATCTCCTGGGGGGTCAGTCCGGTAGTCGTTTCCCAGCGCACGAGGTGAGCGTAGAGGGCCGCCCCGTTCGGAAGGGCCGACGCGCCCGGTGTGTCGCGACAGGCAGGGAGGTACGTCGAGACCAGGTACTCGTGGAGCCGCTCGAACGCGGGGACGATCCGGTCCGAGTAGGCCTCCTTCGCGGCGGCAACCAGTCGCTGGCGGTCGGCCTCCCCGATACGGCTGGGCAGTTCGGTGAACGCCCGGAGGAGCGGACTCGCCATCGGGTCGGTCGGGATCAGTCCGCGGACCTGGTCGGGCGCGCCCCGGATCGCGACCCGGTGAGGAGTGAACCCCTGCTGGCGACCGGCCTCGAGGAGGGCGAGGTTCTGCTCGACCGGCTCCGCGAGCGCGTTCAGGCGGGTCAGGATGTTCTCGTAGTCGGAGAGGCGCTCCCGGGGTTGGATATCGAGAGTGTCGGAAGCGGTGAGATGGATTCCTTCCATCTGGTTCAGGGGGACGAGGAGGCTATGGGGCATTCCGAGATGGAACGGCAACGGGTCGAGTCCGAGCGGGAGACCGCGCTCGGCGGCCTCGAGAAGCTCCCGGTAGAGGTCGTAGCTCGTCCGTCCCTTCGCGGGGAGCGAGCTCGCATCGAGGCGCCGCAGGGACGCGGCGCTTTCCAAGAGGTGCCGCTTCCGTCGTTCGATCCCCGCCGGAGAATCGTCCGTCCAACGGTCGTCGAGCCCCGGGAATCCGAAGCTGGTAGCGAGCTCGGGGTACTCGACGAGCCAACGCTTCCAGTCCTCCTCGAGATAGGTCCGAAGGGCTTCCGTTGCCGACCGTTCCGAACCGACCACGAGGTTCCTGCTCCGCCGGGGCACCGAGGAGCGGTGGCCGCAACGTCCTCCCGTATTTGAGCCGACGCGACCTCGCCGGCTTGGAAACCGGTCGAAGCCGGTCCGGATCCTCCCGGACAAAGGGATAAGCCGAGGGCGCTCTCGGGGACCATGGCGCGCCGTCCCGTGCAGTTCCTCTACTCGGGGATCCGAGTCCGAGACCTTCGTCGTTCGCTCACGTTCTACCGGGCCCTCGGGTTCCGCGTTCGGACGAGGGGTCGGATGGGACACGGAGGCCAGTGGGTCCACCTGGTCTTCCCCGGCTCCCGTCACGCGCTCGAGCTGAACTTCTATCCGAAGGGTAACCGGTTCTACGAACCGTTCCGGAAAGGTACGGAGTTCGATCACTTCGGCTTCTACGTCTCGGACGTCGCCGCCTGGTCCCGAAGGGCCTTGCGCGCCGGCGGGAAGAGCGTCGAGGACTTCGTCGATGGAAAGAGCCGGCTCGTGTACGTCAACGACCCGAACGGAGTCTGCCTCGAGGCGTTCGGTCCCGCGCGCCCCCGCCGACGAGCCCGCGTCCCGCGGCGGTCCTAGGACGGGACCGTTCGGGAGCTTTCCCCGCCCACGGGTTCCGACATCCTTCGCTGAAACTCTCGTGACACGGCCCCTATCTCTGTGGCCAGTCGCATGGGGGCGCTCACGATGATTGGGATTCGAACGCCGGAATGGATCTGCGACCGCACGCGCGCGGCCCAGAATACGACGGAAACCGACCCCGGGCTAGCTGGCGATTCCGAGAGCGGATTCGAACGCGTGACCATGGCGAGGTCGCTGTCGTAGATCCTCCCGTACCGTAGCCAGAAGGCGCCGGAGACCGCCGCCGCAGCGAGCGCCCAGAGCAGCCCGGCCACCAGGGAGCCCAGGATGTAGGCATCGATCCCTCCCAGAATGCACCCGGCGACGAATACGGTGATCATGGGGACCACGGCCGTCGAAGCAGTACCCCCCCTCCGTCGGACCCCCCGCTCGCCTACCCAGGCGCCCACATCGACGAGAGGAGCGCCGTTCGAACTCCCCGAGGGACCCAACCTTCGAACGGGTTCGAATCCGGCCTCACCCAGAACGGCATGGGCGGCCGCCGCTACGCGCGGTCCGGGGTCCACGGGCAACTGGACCTCACGGCGGAGCGCGAACCGGAGCCCCGAGCTCAGGTCGAGGTCCGGGGTCCCCCACCGCCGCTTCCCGGAGTTGCGTGTGGTCATCGACGGTTTCGAGCGAGCCCCTTCCCATCCCAAAGGGATAGACCCCTCTTATGTCTGGACCCTCGAGCACGGGGGTAGGGACCGCCGGCCGACCGGGCACGCAGTCGTCCCTTCGGTTCTTTGTGGGCGTCCCCCTTACCCACGTCCATGGCCGAGCGCGCGCCTCCCCCTACGAACGGTACGCCCAACTCTGGACCTACGGCGACATCGCGTGGCTGCGGCCGGGCGAACCAGCTGCGGGCGACGGGGGCGTGCGGCCGCTTGCTGGTCGACCCCCTCCGAGGCTAACGACGCCTAGGTCGGTCCTCGGCGTGGAGGCCCGCTCCCTCTCCCTTCATAGGCAGGAGTGCGTTAGGGTACTCCGACCCACACGCCGGGGCCGCCGCTTCCCGGCGCATGAGAAGGGGTGGAATCTCGCAGATTATGCCGTACGTGGAGTACGACGAGGTCGAGGCGATCTGCCGGGACTGCGGACGCGCGTTCCGTTCCGAGGACGCGCTCGAGGACCACCGCAAAGAGGCCCACGCGTCGGCGGTGAACGCCCCGGAGGAGTCCGTGCATCCCCGGACCGTCAAATGCTCCCTATGCCGCCAGCGGTTCACCACGACGGCGGCGCTGCAGGAGCACACGCGCAAAGCGCACTCCAGCTAGCCCTCGTTCGGAACGACCCGGGCCCGGGTCGAACCGATGGAGCTCGCGGGACCCCCGGGCTTGGAGACTTATGTAGGAGTACACCGTCCCCACGAGGGACCCCCATGCCTCCTTCGAAGCAGAAAGCCAAGGCTCGTTCGAAGCCACCCGACAACCCCACTCCGATCCCGCCCGGATTCGGGACAGTGACGGCGTACCTCTCGGTAGCGGGAGGCCTTGCCGCCATCGAATTCTACAAGAAGGCGTTTGGCGCCCACGAACTCGTCCAGCGCGTCACCCCGAACGGGAAGCTCATCCACGGCCAGATGCGGATCGGGGACTCGATGATCTTCCTCTCGGACGTCTTCCCGGATTCCGAAACGGCGGCCCCTTCCGCGATTGGTACCACGACCGTGGTCCTCCACATCTACTCGGAGAATGTCGACGCCCTGTGGGACCGAGCCGTAGCCGCGGGAGCCCAGGTCAGCATGCCGCTCGAGAACCAATACTGGGGCGAGCGGTACGGTCGACTCATCGACCCGTTCGGCCACCACTGGACCCTCTCGAGCCGGGTCAAGATGCCCCGCGAAGAGATGGAGGCCAAGCAAGCCGAGGCTGAGGCGGCGTTCGCGCGCGATGAGCGTCCGGGGCGGAACCCCCGATACGGCGACGCGTAGGACCGCGGCGGCTGCGGTCCGCCCCCGGGAAGCGTCCGAGGCGGTCGGGAATCTGGGGACCCACGCCAGAGCACCCCGGATGAGCCGAACTGGACGCTTCCCCTCCTGAGAAGGACAGGAACCGGCCAATGCCGGCGGAGACGAGCCGGACGACGGCTTCCGACACGCCCGAGCGGTGGCTCCGGTGACTCAGCACCGCAGACCGCTCTCTAACCGAGCCGTCGAGGGGACCCCAAAAGCTCTTGGCCATGGTCGTGGGAAGGGGTCCGCCGCAGGGGAGGTCGGAGCGGTCGGTCGATGGTCGATTGGACCAACATCGCCGTCTGGTCGCTCGTCGGGACCTGGGTCCTCGTCGTGGGCACTCTCCTGTTGATGCTCTGGCAGACCCTCCAGGCGCAGAAGCTGAACTCGGCGAACGCGGTCATGAACCTGAGGGAGCGGTTCGACAGTCCGCGGATGCGGGCCGCCCGCCGACACTTGAGCGAACGCATCCTCAAGCAAGCGCATCAGGACATCTCGAACCTCGAGGTCATCACATTCTTCGAGCTCGTCGGAACGCTCACGCATCGCAAGGTGCTCCACGACGACCTGGTCTGGGAGGCCTTCGGAGGCTGGGTCACGGCGTACTACTGGGCCCTGCGGAACCCGGTGGACATGATCGGCGACCTGAGGAAGGCGATGAACGACCCGCTCATCTTTCACGAGTTCGAGTGGCTCCACAACCGAGTGATCGAGATCGACCGACGGCGACTTGGGCCGACCGTCGACGCCGGTCCCCCGGCGGCCGAGGACGCCGATCGGTTCATGGCCCGAGAGTCGAAGCTGGAGTCGATCTGAACCCGAGGCCTCCGGCGTTCCCTTTCCTCCGTGGGTAACCCGGGTCTACCGTGGGGTTAATCGGAGCAGCGGTCTGCACCGGAGAAGTGGGCCATGACCGAGACGGAGGGCCCGCCAGTGCCTCTCCCGGACCGTCGCACGGCCGGAGAGCGCCTCGCCGAGCGCCTACTTTCCTACCGGGACCAGGACCCCGTCGTGCTCGCGCTTCCCCGCGGCGGCGTACCGGTCGCGTTCGAGATCGCTGTCCGTCTCGGGGCGCCGCTTGACGTCCTGATCGTGCGGAAGGTAGGGGCCCCGACGAACCCGGAGTACGGGCTCGGTGCGGTGGTCGAGGGGGGCACTCGCTTCCTGGACGAGCCACGGATTCGCGCCGCCGGTCACACGGTACGGGACCTAGGTCCCACAATCGCCCGCGAGGCGGCCGAAGTCGACCGCCGGGCCCGCGAGTACCGCGCCGGGCACCCTCCGGTCGACCTCCGGAACCGTACGGTCATCCTGGTCGACGACGGGGTCGCCACGGGAGGAACGGTCCTCGCGGCCCTTCAGGCGGTGCGGGCTCGCGAGCCTCGCCAGATCGTACTCGCGCTGGGGGTCGCCCCGCCCGACACCGTGGACATCCTCCGACCCGAGGTCGATGACCTCGTGGTGCTCCTGGTCCCCGCTACGTTCTTCGCCGTCGGGGAATGGTATCACCGGTTCGCTCAGGTGAGCGATGAGGAGGTCCGAGGGTTGCTTGAACGGTCGCGGACGCCGTCGGCGGCCCCCGCCCGCTGACCCGGGGGCCCTTTCGGCCCGTGCCGCCGCCATCGACCGTCCGCCGGAGGTCCGCGAGCCGTGCCCTTTCCGAGAGACCGGGGACGATCAGGCCGAAGAGTGGGCGGGCCCTATCGACCGGACCTCGCCAGCCACGCACGACAGGGCCGACTATCCCCCTCCCACGAAGGGTATCTCCTAAATACCCCTCCGACGGATAGTATTCCCCATGCCTTCTCCCGCTGGTTCGACGGGCAAGACGCCCCCGTCCCGCGGGCGTTCCCCGAGCCGCTCCCGCGCCCCTTCCGCCCGTTCGTTCCCCATCAATGTGGACGTTCGTGATGTGATGAGCCGACACCCGGTCACGGTCGGGCCCGACGCGACGCTCCTGGACGCGCTCGTCCTCATGAGGGGACAGAAAGTCTCCGGGCTCCCGGTCCTGGACGAGGTGGGGACGCTCGTGGGGGTCCTCAGCCAGCGGGACGTCGCCCGGACCCTGAAGAGCGCGGGCGGCATTCCCGAGGTGACCGGACTCTTCGACCTGCTGATGTTCGGTCTCTCGGAGGAGACCGGGGTCAGCGTCCAGGTCCTCCGTCGGATCCTCGAGGAAACGAACGTCCGGGACGCGATGTCGAGCCCACCGATTTCCATCGCCTCCGACGCGTCACTCGAACTCGCGGCTGAGATGATGCGCGAGAACGAGATCAACCGCATCCCGGTGGTGCGGGGAGACCGCCTCGTCGGCATCGTCACCCGGAACGACCTGGTGCGGGCTCTCGTCCATTCGTGAACCTCGACCCGGTAAGGGTCGGGAAGGTCCGCGGGTCCTAGGGGGAGCGCACCGACGGTGCGACGACCGCGATCACGTTGACCGGCACGTGCGCTTCGCGGAAGATCCGTCCGACGGGGCAGAGTTCGAGGGAGTCGCGCAAGGTCGTTTCCACCTCGCTTCGGTCCGCGTGGCTACGCAACCGCAGGGTCCCGTGGACCCCTCCGATGGCCACCGGCGGGGACGGCGCGTCGCCCTCGAGGACCAGGGTGAGCCCCGAGAAGTCCAAGTGTCGCTTCCTCGCGAGCGCGACGAACGTCGAAGCGAGGCTCCCGGCGAGCGCGAGCAGCGAAAGCTCGAGGGGGGTAGTTCCGGCGCTCGTCCCCCCTTCGTCGGGGGAGAGGTCGACGACCACCGAATGCGTGCGGCCGTCCTCGAGGAGGATCTCGTGCCCCTTCCTCCACGTCGCGACCGCTTGCATCGCCCCACCTAGATCTCGGCTCGGAAGAACGAGGCGTCAAGCCGAGGTGACATGGCGAGTCCGCTCACTCCGCGGAGACGAGATGGCCGGGAAGTCGGGGAGGCCGGGGACGTTCGAAGACCAGGACGTAATGGTACGGACCGAGCTCGAAGGAATCGACCGGGGTCAACCCGTGGGCGGATAGCGCCGCCGTGGCCTCCGGGACGGTGAGGCGATGCCCCACAGCCGGCCCCTCGGGAGTGGGCTCCTTCTTCCAATCGACGTCCACGAGCCGCCCTCCGGGACGGAGCAGACGGACCGCTTCGTCCACCGTCGACGAGGGGATCCCGTGGAGGACGTTCGCGAGGATCGCCACGTCGGCCACCGCATCCTCGATGGGAATGCGAGTCGGGGTCGAAAGGAGGGGTTCGACGTTCCGGACCTTTCGGCTGGCCGCTCTCTCCCGGACCATCTCTACGAGCTCTGGGGAGACATCGACCGCGTACACCCGACCGCTCGGACCGACCACGGCGGCCGCAGGAAACGTGTAGTAGCCCGATCCGGCCCCCACGTCGACGACGGTTTCGCCCGGTTTCAGGCCCACCCGGCGCCAGAGGCGGTCCGGGTCCTGGCTCGAGCGACGTTCGGGCGAATCGAGCACGGCCACCGCGTCGGCGCGCGACCACGACGCCTCGTGCATCCGTCGGTGGTCCCGGGAGGGCTTCTCTCGGTTCCCGCGCGGCCGGCCGACTCCCGTGCGCCGACCGGACGCGGGGCGACGTTGAGGCATCGCGACCGAGCGCGCACGCACCTTCCGCATCTCGACTCCTCCCGACGACCACCGTGAGGTCCGAACCCCCGGGAGTTGCGTCCGTGCCCGTTAGACCGCCTCGGGATTAGATGTTTCTCCAACCCCAGTCTCTGTCGACCGGGGGCCGGTTCCTGCACCGAACGTGATCCCGCATTCCCACGGGAGCGGGGCGGGATGCGGACCTTGGGTCCTTCCTCGGGGTCGGCCACGACCACGGTCGACGGCGCTCCGGATCAAACGTGGACCATGAGACGCACCGAGGTCCCGCCCAGCAGGCCCCCCAGCCAGTAGACCGCAAACAGCCGGTCGGGCGATAGGAATAGCGTGGTATTCACCGGCGGAGTTGTGGATTCGCCCAAGACGAAGGCGTAGACGGTCCCGTCCGCTTCCGTGCCGTTCCCATGGACCAGCCCACCGGAGAACAAACCCCAACCTGAGACCCATAGCGCGAACGTCACGTTGTGGAACGTGAACGACTGAGGGAGGGTGTAGTTGAGGAAGAGGTTGGGCATGGCCAGGGAAAGGGTGGTGAAGTAGTACGGTTCCCCGCCTACGACGAGGAAGTTGGGCTGAGAGTAGTTGGGCTTCAGCCCCGGGATCGTGCCCCCGAACAGGGCGGCACCAAATGCACCCATGACCAACAAGCCGACGAGGAGGACCTTCACCTGGGTCCCCGTGATCGGGAAGTCCTGGTCCATCCCCATGGCCGCTCGAGAGAGTCGGGAGAGCGGGGAGCGTACTTAGCCTTCCGTGACACGGCTCGGACGGCTACGGATTCCTTGATGACCCGCGGCGACTTTCGTCCGACATGCGGGCGGTGGCCGTCTCCCGATTCCGCACGCCTCCCGAACTGATGGACCTCCCCTCGCCGGCCGTGAGCCGGGCGGAGATGCTCGTCCGCGTGGAATATGCCGGGGTCAACCCTCTGGACTGGAAGATCGCGGATGGGATCTTCGAGGGGAATCGCCCCCACGTGTTCCCCCTCGTGCTCGGAGTGGACGCCGCGGGGACCGTGGAAGCCGTCGGCCCCGCGGTGGAGCGGTTTCGAGTCGGCGACCGGATCTTCGGCCAGTTCCTCCACGACCCGATCGGCACGGGCACCTATGCGGAGTTCGTGCCCGCTCCCGAAGGGATCGGAGTCACCCGGGTCCCGAATGGGATGAAATCCGAGGAAGCGGCAGCCCTCCCCACCGCTGGGATGACCGCGCTCGCCAGCCTCGACTTTCTCGCCCTTCCGCCCGGGGCGTCCTTGGTCATCGTCGGCGCTTCCGGGGGAGTCGGGTCGTTCGCAACGGAACTGGCGGCGGCCAGCGGCATCCATGTCACGGCGGTCGCCCGGGCGAGTTCGGCCGCTCGCCTCCGCTCTCTGGGGGCCGAGGAGGTCGTCGACCCGTCCGGCGAAGACCCGCACGCCGCCGTCGCGCGGACGCACCCCTCGGGGTTGGATGGTCTCCTCGATGCCATGAGCGACCGTCCAACCTTCGCGCGGTGGGCCACGATCGTCCGCCGGGGGGGCGCGGCGACCACCACGATGTTCTCGGCCGACGTTCGGTCGTTGGAACGGGCGGGCGTTCGTGGGGTCAATGTGGACCTCCAACCCACGACGCTGCTTCTCGACCGCTTGGCGAAGGACGTCGTGGACCACCACCTCAAGGTTCCCCTCGAGCGCCGGGTCCGCCTTCCGGAGGCGCCGGCCGCGCTCGCGGAACTGAGGGCCGGCCGTGCGCACGGGAAGACCGTGGTCGAGGTGTGACCCTGACCGGTGGGGGGACCCACCGGACAGCGTCACGACCGACCGTCGAGTCTATCGGCTCCTCTTCGGGGAGCGCGAGTCCTGCCGGACCGCCTCGCGGATGAGGGATGCTAGGGCCGGAGCCCGGGCCTCGGCGACCGTCCGCAGTTTGACGTGGCGGAGGTTCTTCCCCGTGCCTTCGAGCAGACCGCCGGGGTCCGAGAGGGACGACCCCCTCCAGAACTTGACGTCCACGTGACGCGTGAAGGCCGCGACGACCAGAACGAGGTCCTCCCCGACGAACCAGGGGAGTCCCCACCTCATCTGCGTCCGGAGGCGAGGAGCCACATCTCGGACAACGCGTCGCGCCTCGTCGGCCACTTCGCCCATCTCCGCGGCAGGCGCCCTCGGCGTTGCGGCGCGTGGCATGACCTGCCCTAACTCGCTCCACCTCGGCGACGGCGAGGAGGACTCCGAGGACAGGTCGGCGGTTTCCCGCTCACTCGAGGATCTTGACCTCGGCCTTCTCGGCCCGGAAGTCCATCTTGTGATGAGTGCCATCGCACAGCGGCTTCTTCGAGGAGTGGCCGCACCGGCAGAGCCCCGCAACGACCTTCCCATCCACCATTACAAGGTTCGGTCCGTTCTCGTTCGCCAGTACCATTACCTTCGGCATGGTCCTTCGTGAGGCAGGACGCGCATCTGCTTAAGACCGCCGTGGGGACCGCCGCGAACACCGCGTCGACCACTACGGTTGGGAACGCCTGAAGCTGCCGGGCACGGGAGTTCCTCACAGCGGAGAAGGAATCCCAGATGCTCGGATCTTGTTCCGCCCCTCGACGGCCGCTGACCGAGAGGGGCATCAGCCGCACCGCCCGTCGAATCGGAAGAACGAACCCCTTTTTGAGGAGCCGCAAGTCTGTAATACCGACGGAGGGTGATTTCTCCGCCTCCCGAGTCCGGCGGGGGCCATCGGGCGGCTCGATCCACCCTCACCAGAAGGAAACGAGGAGAAGGCCGGTGGGGACCTACAATCTCGACAAGATCTTCAAACCCCGAGTCGTGGCCATCCTCGGCGCGACCGACACGGAAGGGTCCGTGGGCCATGCGGTGTCGGCCAATTTCGCGAGAGGGGTGTTTGAGGGCAAGGCCTACTTCGTCAACAACCACAAGTCCGAGATCCTCGGTGTCAAGGCATACCCGACCGTGGGGGCGGTCCCGGAAACGGTCGACCTCGCGATCATTGCCACTCCCGCGAAGACGGTATGTGGGCTCGTCGAGGAGTGCGGCAAGGCCGGGGTGAAGGGAGTCGTCATCCTCTCCGCCGGTTTCAAGGAAACGGGACCGTCGGGGAAGCTCCTCGAGGACGAGATCCTCGCGGTCGCTGCCAAGTACGGCATCCGGATCGTGGGCCCGAACTGCCTCGGAATCATCCGCCCCTCAACGCGCCTCAACGGGACCTTCCTTTCGAAGATCCCGAAACCGGGAACCGTGGCGTTCCTCTCCCAGAGCGGGGCGCTGGGTTCCGCGATCCTCGACACGGCGATCCACGAGAATGTCGGGTTCTCGACCTTCGTCTCCGTAGGGTCCATGATCGACGTCGACTTCGGCGACCTCATCGACTATTTCGGCAGCGACCCACAGACCCGAAGCATCCTGATGTACATCGAGGGGGTCACCAACGCCCGACGATTCATGAGCGCCGCCCGGCACTTCGCCCGGACGAAGCCGATCGTGGTCGTCAAAGCCGGCCGGTTCCGGGAAAGCGCTCGGGCAGTGGCCTCGCATACGGGCTCCCTCTCGGGCGAGGACGACATCTACGAGGCGGCGTTCAAGCGCGCCGGGATCGTTCGGGTCGAGGAGATCGCGGACCTGTTCAATGCGGCCGAGGTCTTGAGCACCCAGCCCCTCCCGATCGGACCGAGACTCGCGATCATCACGAATGCGGGCGGGCCGGGGATCATGACCAGCGACGCGCTCCTCGCGCGGGGCGGGAAGCTGGCCGATCTCAGCCCGAAGACGATGGAGCGGCTCAACGCGGCGCTCCCAGCGTTCTGGAGCCACGGGAACCCGATCGACCTCATCGGGGACGCCGGGCCCGAGCGCTACCGGGTCGCGCTCGAGGCGTGCCTCGACGACGAGAACGTCGACGGGATCCTGCTCCTGCTCACGGCCCAGGCGATGATCAATCCTCTCGCCGTGGCGGAGACGGTAGTGGAGATCCTCCAGGCGAAGACCTACCAGAACAAGACGATCCTCGCGTCGTTCATGGGTCGAAGCCGGGTCACCGAGGCGAACGCGTTCTTCGCCGGCCACAACATTCCCACGTATTCGTCGCCCGAGGAGGCGGTCAAGACGTACCTGACGATGTACCAATACCGCCGGAACATCGGGCTACTGTACGAAACCCCCGAGGAACTTCCGGTCGACTCCGCCCCGCCGCGGCGACCGATCTCCGTGATCCTGCAGCGGGCCACCAAGGAGGGCCGCGAGGCGCTAACCGAGGAAGAAGCGAAGCGGGTGCTGAAGTACTACGGCTTCCCCGTGGTCTCGACCGAGGTCGCGACAACCGCGGAGGAGGCGACCGCGAAAGCGAGGCATTTCGGCTTCCCGGTGGTGCTCAAGATTCTCTCCCCGGACATCCTCCACAAGACGGAGGCGGGCGGGGTGGCGCTCGACATCGGCTCCGAGGAGGAGGTCCGTCGTCAGTTCGATGCCCTGGTCGCGCGGGCGAAGGCGTTCAAGCCCAACGCCCAGATCCTCGGCGTGACCGTTCAGCCGATGATCCCGAGGGGCGGCCACGAACTGATCGTCGGGGGAAAGACCGACCCCCTCTTCGGGCCGGTCGTCCTGTTCGGAATGGGCGGCGTGGGGGTCGAGCTCTACCGGGACGCCGCGGTCGCGCTTCCGCCCCTGAATACGACGCTTATCCGGCGGATGCTCGAGGAGACGAAGGTCTACCAGCTCCTCAAAGGGTACCGGAACCAGCCACGGGCCAACATCGAGCTTCTGGAAAAGACGCTGCTCCTCTTCTCGCAGCTCCTGGTCGACTTTCCGCAGATCAAAGAGATCGACATCAACCCGCTCCTCCTCAACGAGAGCAAGGTCCACATCCTCGATGCGCGGATCCTGATCGACAAGGACCGAGCGGGTCGCGACCACGACGCCCGCGCCCAGCTGGTGATCAGCCCGTACCCGAAGAAGTACGAAGCGCACTGGAGGATGGGGGCCGGCGAGGAGGTCCTTCTCCGCCCGATCAAGCCCGAGGACGAACCGATGTGGCTCGAGATGTTCAAGGGGTTCTCGGAGGAATCGATCCGGTACCGGTTCTTCCAGGTCATCAAGGACACCCCGCACGAGATGCGGGTACGCTACTGCAACATCGACTATGACCGAGAGATCGCGATCGTGCCCGAGCTGACCCAGAACGGGAAGCGAAGGCTTCTAGGCGTAGGCCGCCTGAGCATCGAACCGGACGGGAAGAGCGGAGAGTTCGCCGTCATCGTGACCGATGAGTTCCAGAATGCCGGACTTGGGACGAAGCTCACGGACCACGTCCTCGAGGTCGCCGAGGACATGGGGATCGAGCGGGTCTATTCCGTCATGCTCGCCGAGAACTACCGGGCGCTCTCCCTCATGAAGAGGATGGGCTTCTCGCTCACGTATTCGGACGACGGCACGGTGGAGGCAACCCTCAATCTCGGGGGCGACCACACCGTCGAGGCCACGGTGCCGAAGGAAACCCCACGGCCTCTCACCGAGGTCGATGCCCTTCGGGTCCCGTCCACGATCCGAATCGTCGAGAAGACCTCATCCACGGTCGAGGACGTCCCGGCATCGACCGACAAGCGGCCGACGACGACCCCCGTCGGCTGAGCGACGGCGTCCGGAACCAGCGCAGCGGGTGACCTCCCGGCCCTTGCTCGAGTCCGGCCAACGGCTCGAGGTTCGCCGTCGAGCGGTCGGTTCGACCCTCCCCGCCGGGCGATGTCTATCGGTTGGGGTACGTCATTTGCGCCAGCGCGGAGTAGGCATCGCGCCTCGCAACGATCTCGGCCGGATGCGCGAGGTACGTCGGGTCGTTGGTCGCGATGAGCCTCATCGCGTTCAGAGCCGCCTGCTGGGCCCAGCTCCGAAGGTGTTCCATGGTGTGGAAGTAGTGCTCTCTAAGGTTCTCGGGTAGGGCCGCCGGGTAGTTCACCACGCGAACCCCTGTGGTGCCTTTCAGGAGGGGAGTGCTGCACCACGTGCATACATGGCTCTCGTCCACCATCGGGACGGTTTCTAGGGTAAACGGGGACTCCATCGACCCAGAAGGGAGCTTCGGGAACATCATACTTGCCCTGTCCCTCTCGGCGCAGTCGGTTGCAACCGAATCCCGCCAGGGTTCTTCCCTTCCGATTGATCGTTCCCGTAGACTTAACCCCCGACTCGCAGGCTCATCGTCCCGGTATCTGCGCCCGTGCCCGGACTCGGTATCCCCGGGTCGATGACTACGGTATCGAGGGGGGAAGAGGAAAAATCCGGTTGTTGGTTCCAAGCGAAGTCGCCCCTGGCGATGGGCGAGTTCTCCACGGGAGATGAGGCGCCAACGCTCCCCAGGTCGAGCCGGTTCGAATTTGCGCGAGGACGGCTCGAAGGACCGCACGACGGGAGCCGAATGCGTCGGTGAGGCCTGATAGGTTGATGGTCGGTGTGGTCATGTTCTCTAGAGCAGGACAGCCCACGTGCACGACAAAGCATGTGGAACGTGAGCATGTCGAGCTCAACGCGCGCCTCTGCATTCGTCGCCGCGGTAGTGATAGCGTTGACCCTGAGCCTACTGTTTCCGAGCGGCGCCGTTACTGCGGGATCCACGCACAGCTCATCGACCCCGGCCGCGTTCGAGGGCGCGACGACAAACTCGGCATCGGCGATCAGCTCTGCCGCAGCCGGTGTGACCCCCGACACCGGTGGCAGTCCGCATCCCGGCCAGATCATCTACCAGGAGGTCGCCCCGGGAGGCGCTACCTCGGTGGACCCCTCGGTAGCTTACGATTCCATCAGTGCCGAGCCGATCCTCAACGTCTACCAGACACTCGTGGCGTTCAACGGGAGCAGCACGGTCTCGTTCTTGCCCGAACTGTCCATGTGCGTGCCGGGCCCGGGCTGCGCCGCGATGTACGGCGGAGCCTCGCTGGTCGTCAACAACGTGTCCACGGGTTCACCGCAGTACTGGACCTTCCCCATCGACCCGGCGGCTCGATTCTACGATCCATCGACCGGAGCCAACTGGCCGGTCTACCCGTCCGACGTGGCCTTCACGTTCGCGCGGACCTGCGGCTTCGCCGACCTTCCGGGGTTCGGTGCCCAACCCGGCTGGATCGAGTGCCAGGCACTGCTGCCGGGCGGGAATTCCAAGTGGGACGGCGGTATCCACGTCCCCTTCAACAACACGCCGCAGGGTCTCTTCTCGTCGATCCTGATCAACGACACCACGTACTGTCCGGTCGCCGCGATGGTGAACTCGAACGGCTGCGTCACGTTCGATGTCACGGGGGGAGGCTCTGCCTGGCCGTTCTTCTTGCTGCTGGTCGCCGACTCCTCGGGTGGGTCGGTCGAACCGTGCGGTTGGTTCAGCGCCCAGGCCGCGGCCGTTCCGGGCTTTCCCGGCACGACCGCCGCGAGCGGGGACGGGCCATGCCTCCTCCCCGGCGGGGCCCACAGCACCTCGGACACGTCGTTCCAAGCCTGGCTCACCAGCATCTTGCCAACCTACTGGGACGCCTTCGAGTTGCTCGCACTAAACACTCCGGGGATTCAGCCCGGTGTTCGATGGGACATGGTCGGGTCAGGACCGTACTACCTGACCAACCAACCGTTCGGCCAGTCGGTCGGCTACACGCTCGCGCAGAATCCCGTTTATCAGGCCCCGACAGGCTGTGCGGGCCAGCCGAACTGCGAGCCCCTGCCCGGGCCAGCCCATTACATGGCACATGTCACGGTCGTCTACCGATCGACCGACAGCGTGGGGATCGATCAGTACGAAGCCGGACAGGCTGATTTCGCGACCATCCTTCCCGGCGACACGCCTCAGATGCTCTCGCTGGCGCAGGAGGGCAAGATCGGGGTGTTGACCGTTCCATCACTAACCATCTTCCTCTTGGCGTTCTCGCTAACGTTCAGCTTGACGGCGGCGCGGGAAATCGACCCGGACCCCATCACCGTACCGGGAGATTTCTTCTCCTACGTCGGGGTGCGCGAGTTCCTCGTGAACGCGTTCCCGTACACCACCGTCGAGAATACGACCTTCACGACGGATGGGATCCCGTACGGGTTCAACTATGGCGGAGCGATTCCGCAGCACATGGGGAACTACTACCCGACCAACATCAGTTGGCCGACCGGCGACCCGGTGTCGAACGCGACCACGGCCGGTAGCGCCGCGTGGTGGTGGGTCCAAGCGACGACGAAGGGCGGCCCATACTACGACCCCGAGCTTGCGAACTGCACGCCGTCCTTCCCGTGCCAGTTTCCGATTCTCGGCCAGATGGGCAATCAGCAGCTCGGCCAGATGATGCCGAACTACCTTGCCAGCATCACGTCTTTAACAGGAGGACAGCTCGATCCCACTACATTCGCTTGCGCTTTCGGCAACTGCTGCCGTTCCCTTGGGTGTTCGTCGACCCCCGGTCAATCGGATACTCCGATGGGCAACCTCGGATGGGCCCCGGACTACCCCGACCCGACGGACTACGTGAGCCCCCTCTACTACCCTAACTCGACGTACACTGCCGGCGCCGCGCTCTACCAAACATTAGCGCCTCTCAGCTGCAGCCAAGACCCAACACCCGCGTCGTCCCCGGGATTGCTCTACTGGGCCAACCAGGCCGGAGTTCCGCAGGCCTGTCAGGGGAACGCATACGCCGCCATGGTCTGGGGAATGGACCAGGCTGCGGGAATGGCGGTCGGCCCCGCTCGGGTGCTGATGTACAACCTCGTCGAACACATCGCGAACAGCCTGGCCCTCTACGTCTACTACGACCAGCAGAACGAGATCTCGACGTACGCGTCGTGGATCGCGAAGAGCTCCGTCAACACGAACCCGATGATCGGGGGTGAGGGGGATAACCTCTGGTACGACGTGCAGTACGGCCCGACGGTCTCTTCGGTGACGTTCACGGAGATGGGGTTGCCTTCGGGAACGAGCTGGTCGGTCGCCCTGAACGGGACGTCCAACGCGTCGACGACGAGCACGCTCAGTTTTTGGGAGCCCAACGGTCGGTATCCTTTCTCCGTAGGTCCCGTGGCAGGGTACGCGACGAATCAAAGTGCCGGAGCCGTGACCGTCGACGGGGGTCCGGCGAACGAGACGATCACGTTCACGCTGGGCCCCTCTTCCTCGCCAGCCCCCTCTTCTTCGTCAGGTCCGCCCGTGGATACTGTCGTGGCGTACGTCGTGGTGATCGCCGGAGTCACGATGGCGGTGGTCCTGTTGCGCCGCCGAGCAACGGCTCCCCCCGGACCAGTACCGCCCCTTCTACCGCCGCGGGCGGGTAGTCCTCCCGCGCCACCATAGTCGAGCCTCGGGACGAGGCAGCAGATTCCCGCCCCCGTACAAACCTACGATGAGGACGTTCGAGCCTCGCCGCACGGCCGCCCCCGGGGCGGGCCACGTACGCTGCCGAGTCGGTACCCCCGGTGTCTCTTACTGTGGGTTGTTCCCTTTGTCCCCCTCGGTATGTCGTAGACCTTCTTTATCCGACGAATTTCATCAAACCCCACGACCAGCCGTGCCACCGACCTACCGATCAGTCTCTTCCATCTGCCATCGCCGGCCGCCAGAGAGTCTCGGATCAGCGTGGAGGAAACCTTTCCCGTCCTCGGGAAGTGGATCACCGGTAATCGCTGCTCGGCAAGGTCGGCCAGATGGCTCTTCTCGGTCGACAGAATAAGCAGGTCCGGCTTGCGCTTCCGGATCAGGTTGTCGAGGGCCGAGGATTCCGAGTTGCCGTCAGCGAGCGTGACCACGCGGACGCCCCCGATCCTCGATTCCCTCAGGTAGGCCTCCATCATCTCCTTTCTCTCGGCCCCACTGAACGGATTGGTCCTCTCGTTCTTGTGTTCCGAGCTGCCGATGGCGACAACGAGGTTGCACTTGTCCTTGAACTTCCGAATCACGCTCAGATGCCCCTGGTGGGGGGGGTTAAACCTGCCCCAATAGACTCCGGTCGCGAGTTTGTTCTTCAGGAGGTTCACCCTCGCCGCACCATAGAGGTCCCGACCTTGAGCTCCGCGCCCGCGGGAAGGCGGCGCGGTTCCCCGCGCGATTCGATGTCATAGAAGGATCGTTCCAGTCGGGAGTTCCTTTATCCCCGGTGGCCTCCGAAGGCATCGATGGGACAGGAGTCGGCGAACGAGCTTATCAGGCGGCACGGGATTGACGCTGAGCCGTGCCCGACAAAGCCAAGCGTCTCGAGGCGGCGAACCAGGAGAGGGCGGAGGCCGCCGTTCGGTGGGAAGACGCCGCGAACACGGCCGACGAGACCGGTCGTGCCTCAGACAAGATCAAGGCAAAAGAGGACGATCGCGCATTGGATAGTGCGGATCGCAAGATCAAGAACATAGAGGCAGAGCCGTAGGCGACCGCTGCCCCTGCGAATGGCAACCGACGCAGCCGTTGCCGGAAAACGCGGTCGTACCGAACGCCATGGTTTGTCCCGGGTGGACCGTTCCCGACGGGGGCATCGACCCGACTGGCCACCAGCACGGCCACCGCGGGCTTCTCCCGACTAGAAGAACCGTCAGGGCGGCAGCCGATGGGCGGCCAACGAGGCCCGCTTCGCCCGGAGACGGTGAGCTCGCCAGACTCGTAGGACCGTCGTATGGCTGATTCCCAAGTGTTCGGCAAGGCGTCTGGAGGACCATTGACCGCCTCCGGGAAGACCCGTGTTGAGCGTTGTTTCGACAATCTTGCGTACGAGCGTGGGAGTGAGTCGGTGTCTCCCCCCGGATCTGGGGGCGTCCTTCCGAATTCCTTCGAAGCCCGAGATGGCGTACCTACGGCGCCACAGGCCGACCGTGACCGTGCTCGTCTTGAGTTCCTCGGCAATCTCACGATTGTTCCGCCCATCCGCAGCACGCAGCACGATGCGGAATCGCAAGACAATCCTGTGGGGAAGTGACCGGTGGCGCGCCTCCTCTATGAGTCGGGTTCGCTCCTTCTCCGTCAGGACGATTGTCGGAGCAACGGGCATGGGTAGGAATCAACTCCTGACTAACTCTTGACCTGATTACCGTCCGCTCAACACGGTTTGACGCAATCCGGAGGCCGGGGGGACGCTGGGGGCGGAGGCGCCGCGATCCGTGGTTCTGCCTGCAGCGGACCTGGACTCTGGATGTTGTCCTAAGGCGCTCTTATAACCGGCCTCGGCGTACCGACCCATGGTTGTGGAATGAGCCTCGAGATCATCGAACGTCCCCTCGAGGACCCGAAGATATCGCGGTGCTTGTTCCGGATTCTCGAGCGCAACCGCCTCTGCGCGATCGCGACCGTGACTCCCCGAGGAGAAGCCCACATCAATACGGCCTACTTCGCCTACACTCCCGACCTCGAGTTCTACTTCTACTCGTACCCGGATACGCGCCACGCTCTCAATCTGATGACGAACCGCTCGATGGCGATTGCGATCTTCGATTCCGATCAGTCGTGGGGACGACCTGACCGCGGCCTACAGCTCTTCGGCAACGGGCGGGTCGCGGTGGGCCAATCGGCCCGGGATGCCGAGCGGACATACGATCGACGGTTTCCGGGTCACGCCTACTGGAAACTCCCGCTATCGGCGGCCGAGGGAGCGCTTGCTCCCAAGCTATTCCGTTTCCGTCCGAGAACGGTCAAGCTCTTCGACGAGCGCGCCTTCGGAGCCGGAGTCTTCGTGCGCGCGACCGTACCGAGCCGCGCAAGGGCCCCGGAGCGGATTCCTCGTGCCTCCTCCCCGTTCGCTTCCCGGCGAGCCCGCGTCCCCGCAGAACCCAAGACGACCGGCCCGGCTCCGCCGCACTTCCGTACGCGACGTGATCCGGTGAGTCGGTCGTAGGAAGGCCCCGAGCCCGACCTGCGGCTCTGCCCGGAGGCAGCCGTCCGCGGGTGAGAACCGAGCGCGATCTGCGGGAGCCGCGTGCCGTCAACCTGTCGGCCCACCCCGTGCGCCCGCGTTCCAAATCGGCGCTCTCAGTGCCGATTCCGACCGGTCCATCGTGGAACCGAGCCGAGATCGTTGTTCACGAGTACTGGCTCGCTGGGATCGCATTGGCCCAGAAGGCCATCCCTCGCCCAATCTCACCAAAGGGCGCTGACGACCAAGGCAAGGAAGACGATCGCCAAGTACGGACTGGAAAACTTGAACAGAGTCCAGGCGCCGGCTTGGGTTGGCCGGAGCCACAGCAAGACGCTCAACGCGAGGAGGGGAATCCCCAACACACCAGCCACCAATACATAGCCGATGCCGGCGATGGGAGTGGCGAGGGGAAGGGCCAGGCTGAAGGGTACGAGGAGCGCTCCCGTTACCACCATACATCGCAGCGCGGTCCTTTCGTTCGTCACAACGGGCAGCATCGGGATTCCGGCCCGGGTGTAGTCCTCCCGATAGCGTAAGGCGAGACTCCAGATGTGAGTCGGCGTCCACAGGATCACCAGGGCTGCGAGAAGCACCGCCGCCAGACCCAGGGTACCGGAAGCGTAGGCCCAACCAAAGGCCACGGGCATGCCGCCCGAGATACCGCCGAGCACGATGTTCCACCGACTCGTCCGCTTGAGCCAGAGGCTGTAGATCACAACATTATCGACGATGCCAAGCGTCATCAAACCTAAGGCGAGGGGGTTCCGCAACCCGGAGAGGACGAGCGACACACCGAGGAGTCCCGCACCGAGGGCGACGGCCCGAGAGGCCGGAGTAATCCGGCCCGTGCACAAGGGACGGTCATGGGTCCGTTCCATCACACGGTCGATGTCCCGATCGATGTAGCCGGTGAGGGCGTTGCAGCCCGCGGTACCGGCAGTGATGGCAACCAGTCCCGAGACCCACGTCCCCACGCTCAGGGTCAGCCCGTAGGAACTTGTCGCGACCACCATCCCCACGGCGGCCGTGAAGACCAGGAGCGCGACCATCCTCGGTTTCAACAACTCGCCGTAGGCCAGGACACTGTCCCACCAGGGCAGCGTCGGAGCGCGGGCCGCTACCGCAAGGTCGGTCGGAATCTCGAACCTGCCGGGACTCTCGACCAAATCCATGAGATCGCCCGGACGATTGATTCTCGCCCCCCTCGAGGACATCGAAGGGTGTTCGTTCCAGAAAGGGCACCCGAACGGAACATGATGTCTTGGTCAAGTCGATTTCACGTAGCGACTTTTCCTCAGGCCCTAGTGCGAGAGGACTGAGGCCGGTCACGTCAGTATCGACGACCGACGGTCAGCAACGCATCCGGGGGAGTTCCTCCGGACGCGCGGGCTCGTCGATTCGACGTAGTCGGAAAGCACGCGCCCTCCGAATCGGCGGGCCCGAGGAAGACAATGGCACCTGAAGCGACGAGCGACCCAGCCCCGGCGCCGACCGCACCGAAGTTGAAGCCGGCGAGCCGGTATCTGATGACCAAGCGAGGATACCTCCACCCTCAGAAGACGTACGTCTGGATCACTTTGCTCATCATCGGAGTGATGTCCCTTCTCTACTTCGTGCTGGGACTTTCGCCGGACGCCCAGGGAACGATCCCTCCCACGTTCTCGTTCGGCGCCTCCGACCTCTACTTCCATTCGATCGCGATCGGGTTTGCTGCGCTCGGGGTCTACCTCGTCTTCATGGCGTTCGATCTCGACAAGTACGAGCCCCCCATCGACTTCCCTCTCTCGTACCGCGCGCTCGTCGCGAACGTGGTCGCCGCGATTGGCGCGTTCTTCTACCTGCGGCCGGTGTTCAACCAACAGCTCGCCCCAATCCCGCTCGCCCTCATCCTCACGGGCCTCATCCTTCTCGCCGATGTGGGCGGTGCCCTGCTCGTCGAGCTGTACCTCCTTCCCGCCAAAATGGAGGGGACGTACGACCCGGACAAGAACATGTTCGGAATGATTCCCCGATGGGCGAGCCTCCCCTCGTGGAAGCAGTTCCGCAAGATGGACTCGGCGTACTGGCTCACGTTCGTGACGGTGATCGGGACGTTCATCGCGGGGATTACCGGGTTCGTCGTGTTTTGGATGAACTACTTTGTGATCGACATCGGCCAGTCCCCGGGGTTGCTCAGCGGGTACGTCAACTGGCTCGGCGGGCCCTCGGCCGTCCTTGGGTCGGCGATGGGGTCCCACTCCCACGCGATCGTGATGTGTCTGATCCTCGGCATCGTGGCAGTCACCGCCCAGCGGTTCGAAGTCCTGCACTCCACCGGCTGGAAGCGGACCGTCTCCGTGGTGGGGCTCTGGGTCGCAATCACCGGAGTGATCGCTCTCAGCATCATGTTCTTCCTTGAGACGTACACGACCGTATTCCCGAACGGAGTCCCTCCGCTCTTGTTCGCGAGCGACCCCGGGGGGTCGATCCAGTTCTACTCGTACACCGCCGCGAACGGCATGGCGAGCGACGACACCACGATGCTGTGGGCAGCGATCGGGGCGATGATCGTGCTCGTTCCCCTCTTCTTCATGAGGGCGCGAGGAACCCCGACGTGGCGAGACCCCGTGCGGGCGTCGATCCTCGCCACGTGGATCTTCGCGTTCATCGCGACGCCGATCATGGGATTCTACATCGAGTTCAACGAGGCGTCCCTTTCCGGCGCTCCGCAGGACCTCACGTTCGGGGCTCTGCAGTACTTCGCCCTCATCGGGATCCCCGCCATCTGCATGGCCCTGCTCGCCGTGGACTTCTACGTGGGCCAACGGGGCAGTCGAACTCCGATTGCAGGGTTCGCGATGTTGTCGATCCTGCTCGCGCTGGTGGGGGGGTACTACTACTCGTTCCTCGACTGGCAGCAGGGGAGCTGGGCGTACTGGCTGTTCAACGTCGGGTTCGTGCTGATGGGCCTGTTCATCCTCGCGGCGATGGTGGCCGTGTTCCGCGGAGTGCCCGAGAAATTCTTGGACGGTGAGTCCGTCCCGCCCGTACGGAGCAACGGCAGGACCAAACCCAAGGCGACGCCCGAGGCTGGCAAGACGACACCGTAGGGAGGGCCCGCGGCGCTCGGGAGGGGGGATGGACGCGGTCTCGCTCGGGGTTCCAATATCGCTGGCCGCCCTCACTGCGATTCTCGGAGGGCTGTCGGCGCGCGGCCTCCTCCGCTCCCTCCGGGCCCGGTCCCGAGCTCAGCTGATGTGGGGTGCCGGGCTCGGGCTCGCCTCGCTCGCCACGGCGGTGGAGCTGGTGGTGTACGCCGGGTTCGCTAACGGTCTCCTTCTCCAGACGTACGTCTTCCTCTCGGCCGCCATCGTCGGCGTTCTCTCCTTAGGGTCAACTCGGGTCCTTCGCAGCCGTCGCTTCGAGCTCGGCTACACGGCTTACATACTCGCGGCGTGCGGGGTGATCGCGGTCTTCAGCTTCACTACCTCCATGCCGAGCACGATGGTCTCCGCGGGCGTCGTCTCGGGAAACCCCCCCCTGCTGTTGATCCTCCTCTCCTCTCTGGTCACGGTGCCCGCGACATTCGTCCTGCTCGGCGCGGTCGTCGTCGCGTTGCGAAGGCGATGGAACTGGCAGACGTTGATGATGGGGGTTGGAGCGTGCGTTCTGGCCGGTGGAGGGGCGCTCTACATCGCCTCGTTCCCCGTCGCACTCTACTACTCGGAGTTCATCGGGGTCATTCTGATTTTCCTCGGACTGGTGAACCTACCTCAGGTCGTATCCATTCCCGCCGTGACCAGGAAGGGAATCCGCAACCGCGGCTAGCGGTCGTCCGTGAGCCGACGGCCCCTATTGGAACGCATACACGCGCAGAACCCGCTGATCCAAGCATTCCGCTGAGGGGGCGACCCCGCCTCAGAATGGTTCGTCATCGATCGCGCGCTCCCTTCACCAACCTCCCGCGGACGGTTTCACACCCACCGGGAGGAGCAGCCACAGGGGGATTTCGCCGGGAATGGGTTTAGATACTAATGGACACGGGGGGCATCAGACCGTTAAGGGTTCAAAACCGAGGCAAAGACCTGGTCCAGGCGGGCCTTCGACCGCCGTCCCACTTCGAGAGGCGAGTCTGCGAGAAGGGGTTGACGGAGCGATCCACATCGACCGGAGGACCGCAGTCTGGGAACCATTCCTCCACGGCGGGAAATCCCCTACTATACAACCCCGTTGTTAGAAATCGGTTCGAACGCTCGATTGTGGGATCTCTCGTTAAAGAACGCGTCACCTTCGCGCATCTTCACCTCGCCCGCAACGTGATTGTTTCCGAAGCTCCCTGAAGCAACCCGCGGGCAAGTACGATTGGAGTTACACACACTTTCAAGGATGAGAAGACCAGGATCGTCCCCGTGTGGAGAGGAGGTTTCAGTCACGCTCCGCTCTCGCCAAATCCTTAAAGTTAATCTTGGCTGCTGGAAGTTCGGTACCACTCGGTGGTGGCTGAACACGGGTAACCCCGGACGCTCACGAACTCGGAGAGGTAACAGATGCCTGCCCAAAAAACGTTGATCTGCACTCTTGGCCCCAGCTCGCTGAAAGAGGGGGTGATCTCTCAACTCGAAGCGACGGGCGTCACGAGTTTCCGAATCAACTTGTCGCACACCGACATTGCCGACTTAGAACGTGTCGTCCATTTCATCCAGAAGTGCACCCAAGTGCCCATTGCCATTGATACTGAAGGAGCGCAGATCCGGACGGGCGTTGTGAACGACGGGGTAGCGGTTCGTGAGGGGGACCAAGTGCGCTTGGTTTCCGAGGCGATCAAGGGCGACGCATCCACCATCCCGCTCACCCCAGGAAGTGCCGTCAGAGAGCTCAGGCCTGCGACGCGGATGAGCATCGGTTTTGACTCGGTCATTCTCCGAATCGACAGGGTAGGCGGTGGCGCCGCCGAGGCCACGGTCGTCACGGGAGGTGAGATAGAATCGCACCAGGCCGTCACCGCCTTTCCTTCGCCGCAACTATCTGCCTTCTCGGAAAAGGACCTCTTCGCCATCCAAATCGCAGTTCAAAACCAAATCCATGTGTTTCATCTTTCCTTTTGCGACCATCCGAGTGCCGTAGACCGGCTCCGAGAGATGATAGGGCCAAAAGACGCCATCATCGCCAAGATCGAAAGTCGAGAAGGCGTACGGAATCTGGAGGGAATAGCGCAGAAGGTGGACGGCATTATCATCGACCGAGGCGATCTTTCCCGAGAGGTCAGACTCGAGGCCATTCCGTTACTCCAGAAGTGGATCATTCGCAAGGCAAACGCGCTGGGAACCCCTGTCTACGTCGCTACGAATCTACTGGAATCCATGGTTACGAGGCGCACCCCGACGCGGGCGGAGGTGAACGATGTCATTAGCACCCTGCTGGATGGAGCGGATGGCTTGGTTCTTGCTGCGGAGACCGCCATCGGGAAATACCCTGTCGAGGCGGCAAAAATGGTTGCGGCTTTGTTGAAGGAGTATGAGGGGTCGATTGAGGGGTATCGTCTCGATGACTTGTTAGGCGAGCACCCGCTCGCGATACATTGATCGCCACGCTGTGATACATCGGGATCGAACGCTAAGGCCCAGTCGGCTCGTGCGAGGAACGGGAGAAGCGGTCGCAGGAGCCGCCCTGCCCTCGGGACAGTCTGTAGGGCGAGCACGCCGTCCACCACATACCGGCTCGCTTCACCCAGGTGGGTGGTCGGTCGGGATAGCCCATAGAAGGCCTCAAAGAGCGCCAGGCAAGAGTGTTGTGACAAATCCCCCTCTTCCAGAGGGCGGTTGGAACGCCCCTGAGGATTCACTCATCATGCCCATGACCATTCCGTCATGGAGCCGGTCTTTGGATCTCGGAGGAAAGGCCGAGCTCCAGGGGGGTTTGAACCCGAATGGGTTTAGACACTAGTGGACACGGGGGGATTTGAACCCCCGACCTCTGCTTTGCGAAAGCAGCGATCTTCCGCTGATCTACGTGCCCGCGGAGGCGGGGATAGGGATGTCCCCTTAAGTCCTTTGGAAACTCGTCCTCGCCGTGGGATGGCCTCGCCGCGCGTCGGATGGTCGCGGATACCGGCGGGCGCGAGAGAACGGACCGAGCTATGTGAAAGCGAGTCTGAGGGATTCTTGGTCCCGAAGGGAGGGTCGAGCTCAGCTCGTGGCGGTCAGTACCACCGCGGTCCGGATTTCGGGTCCCGATGAGCCCGGGGCCGACGTTCTCGAACCCGACGAGGAGCCTTCCCCTGGAATCGCGGGAGGTGAGGGAGGATGGGACTGACCTGAGCTGCCCTTTCCGGTCGACGAACGTCGTGTCAGGATCAGGCGCTGCTCGGCGGAATCGTAGCGGAAGAGGTCGGCGTAGCGTCCCCAGTTGACGATGTTCTGCACCGCCTCGTCGGCCGGGGCGGTGGTGAAGGAGACGATCTGGCCGAGGTCCTCGTCGGAGAGCGAGTGCTCCGGCGCGCTTTCCAGGGCGTGGAGCAGGGTCTTGAAGAGCGTCGTCTTGCGCAGCTGGTCGCGGATGATCGCCTTGCGGTCCCGGATCGAACCGCCCATGAGCTTCTTCCCGAGATCGGTGAAGGTGGCCCGCCCGTCCACGACCTTCACGAGCTGGAGGACCTCGGCGAACTCGAGGGCGGGAAAGATCTCGTCGATCTCGAGGTCGAGGTCGTCCGCGAGGAGGGCTACGTCCTCGGAACCCTTGTGGGAGTTCAGGAGGACCAGCAACCCCATCATTTCGGTTGGGTTGCACTTCGGGAAGGTCGTCGGCACGTCGGTCCCCAGGAGTCGACCCTACCAAGAACCGTTCTATAAGTCTTACCCGGCAGGGGCAGACCCTTCCGCGGGTCGGGTCCGGGACGCAAAAGCGGTTCCTCCCTCCGTGATGAGCGAGTAGACGCGGTCGGTGAGGTCGTAGAACGCGGTGGACTTCCGGTCCCGGGGCCTCGGAAGGTCGACCTCGACCTGGGCGAGGATCTGACCGGGTCGCCGAGAGAGAACGATCACTCGGTCCGCCAGCTGGATCGCCTCCTCGATGTTGTGGCTGACGAGCAGCACGGCATCGGGGGGGAGCTGGGGGTCCCGCCAGAGCTGGAGAACCTCCTCTCGGAGGCTCTCGGCGGTGAGCGGGTCGAGGGAGCTGAACGGCTCGTCCATGAGCAGGACCGCCGGCTCCACGGCCAGGGCTCGAGCCAGCCCCACCCGTTGACGCATTCCGCCGGAAAGCTCCCGGGGATACGCCTCCTGAAAGCCATCGAGCCCGGTCACGGAGATGTACCGCTCTACCTGCGAACCGATCCGCTCAGAGGCCCAGCCGAGCGCCTCGAGCCCGAACGCGACGTTCTGGGCGACGGTGAGCCAGGGGTACAGGGCGAAGCTCTGGAAGACCATCGCCATCTGAGGGCAGACCGTCTCGACCTTCTGGTCCTGGAAGGAGATCGTCCCCGCTGTCGGTTGGTCGAGGCCTTGGATGAGGCGCAGAAGGGTCGACTTGCCGCATCCGGACGGTCCGACGATCGCCACGAAGTCCGAGTCCTTGACCTCGAAGGAGATGTCGCGCATGATCGAGATCGAACCATGTCGAGACGCGAAGCTCTTGTCCACGTGCTCGACCCGGATCAGTGCCACGGCCCCTTCCCCACTCTTCCCGACCGGTCGTCCGACTCAATCGTACCGGTATCGCTCGACCGCCCGGCGGTAGAGCGGCTTCCATATGAGTTCGTTGATGGTGATGACGGTCGCGATCAGGGCGAACAGCGCCGCGACCATGAGCGGATACCCTCCGTTCGCGGACTCGGCGTACCCGATGTCGATCAGCTGGCCGACGCCGAGGACGCTTAGGGACGGGCCGGATCCGACCTTGAGATACTCGGCCACGATCAGAGTGTTCCAGCCCCCTCCGAAGGCGGTGATGGAGCCGGTGATCAGCGCCGTGAAGACCCCCGGGACGAGGACCCGACGGAGGAACTTCCGACCCTTGAGCCCGAACGACCGCGCGGCTTCCTCGAGGTCGGGCGGTATCGAGCGGATGCCCGAGAGGAGGTTAAAGAAAAGATACCAGATCATTCCCGTGATCAGCATGAGGATCGCCGCGCCCTGCGGGGTGATGTAGGGGACGAGCTCGAAGATGATGACCGGGAAGAGGGCCGTCGCGGGGAACGACGCGACCACCTCGACGATGGGCAGTCCCAGGCGTCGGGCTCGCGGACCTCGTGCCAAGAGGATCGCGAGCGGAAGCGCGATGGCGAGGCAGATGGCATACGCGACCACGAGGCGCACGATCGACGCCCCCACGGCCCACGGAAGTTGCAGCATCTGGGCCCGCACCGGGGGCACGATCGTGCCGCTGAACACGGTGTAGACAGCCACGACGATGGCGATGAGCATCAACCAAACGAGAACGAGGATCGTCCCCAGCGAGAGATGGTAGATGACCGCCTGGCGGCGGGCGTTCGCGGGTCGTGTCGGTCGGGCCCGGATCGCGGCCAGTTGGACGAGCGGGGTGCTCAGGCGGGAGACGCCCGTACGGACTCCGCGCGTGACGTACGACGCCGCACGGCGGAATCGCCCCGACGTCCCGGCGGGCGCGATCGCCTCTCCTTCCCCCGAGGGAGCCTGGTCGTATCGGTACTTCTCGGCACGGTGGCCGAGCGGCCTCCAGAGGACGAAGTCGAGCAGAGCGATGACGACGACCAGGACGATGAGGCCCGCGATGAACTGCTCGCTGTTGTGGGCGCTGGCGGCGAAGGAGAGGAAGCTGCCGATCCCGGGCAGCGCCGCACCGTTGGTGGTGAAGATCTCGGCTTCGACGAGGAAGAACCAGCCCCCGGTCCAGGAGAGGACGGAGTTGTACACCAACCGATTCACGGTGGCCGGGAAGAGGAGGCGGCGGAACCGAAGCCAGCCCTTCAGCCCGAAGGTGTCGGCCGCCTCGCGGAGGTCGGAGGGCACCGTCTTCAGGGATTCGTACACCCCGAAGACCATGTTCCACGACATTGACGTGAAGATCAGAATCACGGAGGCCAGGTTGGGGCCGAACCCGGACGGCTGTAGGTTGTACAGGACTAGGACCACGATCGGGAAGAACCCGAGGATGGGGACGGACTGGAGGATGTCGAGGACCGGGATCATGACGCGCTCCCCGGTCCGGTGGGACGCGGCGTAGTAACCGTACGAGAGAGCGAACGCGAGAGAGAGCAGGTACGCCGCCGACATTCGCAGGAACGAGTACGAGACGTCGACGGTGGCGGTCGGAAGGTAGCTCGCGAGCCCGGCAGCGGTGAATCCCGGGTCGGAGGCGACGATGATCCCAATCGCCAAGGGAACCCCGAGGTAGAGGAATGTGGCCGGGCGGCTCCACCGCAGCCGGGTGGGCTCAGGGATGGGAGCCGATCCCACCGCCGTTCCGGAGTTCGCCGGGTCCTCGGTCGTGGGTATGGAATCCCCCTGAACGGTCAAGTGGATTCACCCTTCCCCTGCCATGCAATCCCCCCGGCATGGACGCGCGGGGGACTGTCCCGGTCTATTTGTGTCGTGTGGTCGCGTCTTGGGCGCCGGGGCTCGGAGGCTCCTGCGCGCGGTAACGTTTATCAACGGCCCGAAGCTGGCACTCTCGTAGCCCCGTAGTGTAGTGGCCAATCATGCGAGACTCTGGATCTCGCGACGCAGGTTCGAACGCCGCGAGGGTCGGATTCCCCGACGGCCGAAACTCCTGCCGGGGCTACTCTCGCGCTCACCTCGTTCTTCCGGTGCGGGGGTGCTCCAGCTCGGCCAATCCGTCCGACTCGTTCGGCGGGGCTACCGAGGCAGGGCTTAGGACCCTGTTGCCTAGGGCATTCGCCGGTTCAAAGGGCGGGTCGGTCGAGCGGACCGACCGCCGGGAACTCCGGCCCCCCGCACTTCTCCCGGTTCCGTGAGAGGGTCGACGAGATGGCCGTGGCACCGCCTCTTCGGTCCCCTTCCGAGCTCCTGCGTCTCTCTGCCCCGGAGGTGGACGACGTGCTGGATTTCCTCGAGCGGGGGGTTCCGGTTCGGCCCACCCTGGTCGAGATACCCACGGATACGGCCGAGGAGGCGATCGTGTTCGGGGACGCCCATGGCGACTGGAGGTCGACCGAAGAGGTCGTCAAGCGGTACCGAGAAGGGAACCGATGCCTTATCGGCCTCGGTGACTATGTCGACCGAGCTCCCGATGATTGCGGCGCGGGTTCGGTCGCGAACGCGCTGTATCTTCTGGGCCTCGCGGCCGAAACCCCCGGTCGAGTCTTCCTGATCCAGGGCAACCACGAGGTGGTCCGTCGGATCCCGACGGTGCCCCACAATCTTCCCGACGAGGTAGACGAGTTGTGGGGACCGGATTCCACTCGTTACGACCGTCTCCTCGGACTCTTCGAGAGGGGACCTCTTGCCGTGACCACTTCGAACGGGGCCTACCTCGCCCACGCGGGGTTTCCCCGAGGGAGACTTCCCACTCCTTGGACGGAGGCGTTCGTCTCGCCGGACGACGAGCGTCTCGCGGAGATCACTTGGGCCGAGTGCGACGCGTCCCACATTCGTCGGGGCGCGGCTCTGCCATGGGGAGAACGGGATCTCGACCACTTCCTCCGAGCCACCGGCCTTCGCATCATGCTGCGAGGCCACGACCCGGACCTCACCGGCCGGGCCCTGTACGGAGGAAGGTGCCTCACCCTGCATACTTCTCGTATCTACGAACGCTACGGTGGCGTGATCGTCGCCCGCCTTCCCCTCCGTACCCCACTTCGGACCGTGGCCGACCTCTCGGTGGAGCATCTCCCGACGGAAGGGCGGTCGTACCCGCCTCCCAAGTGATTCCGGGGATTCGAGCCTACGTTCCTGAGCCGCCCTGGCCCGTCGAACCGAGAGCACGCCGCTCGTCCGCACGCGGTCGTGCTGTTCCACGACCTCGGTGCGTGAGCGTGGGCGAACGAGCCAGGGAGGGTCTTACGTCCCCCCGAAGAGCGCCTTCTCGGCGGTGGTGACTTCGGACGGCCCCGCGGCGTCTCGATACCGGTCGAGCCGGTCCCGGTTCACCTCGAGGAACTCGCCGCCCCCGGCGAATCCGGTGATCAGGTCCTGCGCCTCCCCGGTTCGTCCAAGGATGTACAGGGCCGCGTAGAACGCCTCCACGGTGTTCAACTGCGCGACCCGCCCGTAATGCTGTGGGTTCGTGGCGATGAGGACCGGAAGCCGCCGGTGCGTGCCGTGGCGACGGCCTCTCCCCGCATCGCCGGGGAACGCGCCCCGGGACGAGAGACGGTTCCAGGAACAGTCCACCACGAGGAGGCCCCCTCCTTCCGCGGCCTCGCGGTCGGCTCCCGAGAGGGGCGTGGGAGAGTAGGGGTCCAGCACGACCGGGGCGGGAAAGCTCGCATCTTCCCGGGGAACCCGCACGACCCGCCCCCACCGCAGGAGCCGACGACCGGTGCACGCCTTCGGATGGTCCTCCCCCGCCAGCACGACGAAGAGGCGGAGCGGCGCGTTACGACGGGGCTTGCGCGTACTCCCGGAAGATCGCATGCAGTTCCCGGGTCAATCGAAGCGCGTCGGCCTTCGGTCGCTGCCATAGGTTCCGGCCGAAGATGATCCCCGTCGCCCCGGCGTCCATCGAGGACCGGACCTTGCGCAGCAGTTGGTCGTCGTTGACCCTCTCTCCGCCCGAGACGAGCACGAGCGAGCGACCGGCGCTCTGAACGACCTTGCGGAACGCCTCGGACGGGGGAAGACGCAGGGTGTTGTACGGAGGCGGGCTCTCCACGTCCTTCTCGGACGAGACCGGGTAGTTCAGCTTCACCACGTCCGCGCCGAGCTCGTGGGCGACGCGCGCCGCATAGTCGACGGCGTAGAGGCTCTCCTTGCCGCCCTTCTTCGCCACGGCCTCGCCCCGCGGGTACGCCCAGACGATGAGGGGCATCCCGAGGCGTTGCGCCTCCTGTCGGACCTCGAGGAACTGCAGGAAATCGCGGTCCTGGGCCGGCGAGCCGACGTAGATGGTGTAGCCGACGGCGTCCGCACCGAGACGCACCGCGTCCTCGACCGTCCCCGTGAGGGGGCTGAACGCCTGGGCGTCGCCCGGGATCGTGGTCTTCCCGTTCAGCTTCAGGATGAGGGGAACGTCGCCCGCGTACTCGTGAAAGTACTTCTCGGCGAGCCCGATGTGAAGCGCGATCCCGCTGAACTTGCCCTCGTTCGCGAGGTCGTACTGGTACTGAGGGTCGAGCGCGTCCGGGTTCGGGAAGAAGTCGACCGGGCCGTGTTCGAGCCCCTGGTCGATCGGGAGGACGAGGAGGGTACCGCCGCCCGGACCATGGCTGTAGAGGAGTCGCTTCAACCGGGTCAACTTCCCTGGGCCGAGGCCGAGCCGGCTGAGCGGAGGGCGAGGATACCGGTGGGGGGACGGAGCCGGGGAGGCCGGCCCAGCGGCCGAGGGCGGGGCGGGGGTTTCATTCATCGGAGCACCTTCGGCCGAGCACGGGTCGCCGTGATTTAACCCTATTTCCCAGCGCTCCGTCCCAATGGGGTCCATTCCCGATACAACCCTTTATGCTCGGTCTCTCCGTCCGTAGTTCGCTCGGGCGGAGACTTCGAGCGCCATGCGTTCCCAGGTCATCATCCTCGCAACCCTACTCCTCAACGGAGCGCTCTTCGCGCTGAACCTCGACGTGGCGGTGATGTCGGGCAGCCGGGCGGTCCTCGCCCAGGCGATCTACAGCGTCACCGACCTCCTAGGGGCTGTCCTCCTCCTCTGGGGGCTCTATGCCTCTCGCCTGCCGGCGGACTATCGGCACCCCTTCGGCCGGGGCAAGGAGCGCTTCTTCTGGGCCCTCGTCTCGATCGTGGTGACGTTCACCGTGGCCGGCATCGTGGCCCTGATTACGGGGATCGGCCAGGCCGCGAGCCCCGTCGCGATCTCCCACATCGGTGAAGCGTTGCTGGTGGTCGGCGCGACCCTCGCCGTTAGCGCCGTCAGCATCGCGGTCACCCTCCGCGAGCTGCGCCGCTCCCAGCAGACCCTCCAGTCCCTCCTCGAGTCCCGGCACATCGGGCTCAAGTCGGTCTTCTACCAGGATGTCGTCTCCATCATCGGCTGCCTCGTCGCGTTCTCTGCCCTGATCGTCGTCTACCGGACCGGACAGTACGCGGCGGACGGCGCCGCGGCCATCATCGAAGGGGTCCTTCTCGTCATCACGGGCCTCGTCCTCACGCTCGAGAGCCGTGGGCTCCTGATCGGGCAGGCCCTGGACCCGGAGGAGGCCCGGACCATCCTCAGCGTCGTGGAGCGGAACCCCCGCGTATCGAAGGTGCGGGCCCTTCAGTCGATGGTCCTCGGGCCGGACGACGCGCTCCTCGCGTTGCGGGTCAACTTCCACGACGGCCTGACCACCGACCAGATCGAGGCGACCATCGACGAGGTCACGCTGGCCCTCCAGCAGAGCCACCCGGTCCTGCGGCACATCGTCATCGAGCCGGAGGCGTAGGCTTTCCCGAGGGCCCGAGTCGAACTTCCCGATAGCGAAAGGCCGAGAGGGCCACGAGCGCGACCGCGATTCCGCCGAAGAACAGGTAGTATCCGTTGTTCCCGAAGCGGTCGACCAGCTGGGTTCCGAGGACGAGGCCCAGGACCATCCCCAACGAGATCGTGAGGGAGTAGATCGCCATCGTCGTGCCCCGACTGAGCTCGAACGCGAGGTCGGCCAGTGCCGCAAGGGCCGCCGGGCCATACGCGAGCGCCGCCACGACGCTGAGGGCGAGAGCCGCCAGTAGTTCCGGAAGGGGTCCGAACGCGATGAGGAGGGACGCGGAGACCATCACCCCGACAAAGCCCGCCACACCGATGTTCATCAGACGCGTCCGACCGTAACGGTCCGCGAGCCGTCCGAACCGGGGTTGGGAGATGACCAGGAGGGCGCCCCCACCGGCGATCCCGGCGGCGATGTAGGTGTCCGGGAAGCCGATCCCCGCCGACGCCGTCCCGACGAAGACGAGAACGTATCCGATCAGCATGTAGATGACCAGCCACGGGAGGGTAACGAGAAGGACACCGCGACGAAACGCATTCCGCAGGACCTGGGCGACCGGGAACCCCGCGGCCGGGACAATCCGAGGTACGGCACGCACCAGGTTCCACGCGAAGAGGAGGCCTGCCAGCAAGGTGAGTGCACCGAGCACGAATACGTACGGCAGGAACGCGATCGATAGTTGGTGGTCTTGGATGAAGCCGAGGATCCCGATCCCGAAGGCAAACCCCCCCAGCCAGCCCGCGAGGTTCATGGCGTCGAAGCGCCCCATCTCGAGCCCCCGTACATCCTCCGCGGACCGGTCGGCGATGACGGTGAGACTCGACGCCAGGATCGCCCCGCTCGCGATTCCGAACAGGAAGTTCAAAGCCCCCAGGGCGTACACCGAGCGAGTGAGCGCGACCACGCCAAAGATAACGGCCGAGCCCGCCATCCCCGTGAACAGCACGGGGAATCGACCGACCCGGTCTGTGGCAATCCCCGAAAGCAGAACGGTCGTGAACTCCCCGATCGGAGCCATCGCGGCCACTAGGCCGACCGTACCCACGTCGTTCCCGCTCAAGCTGGACAGCCGACCCAGGATGTAGCTCGCGAACACCGCGAGCGTGATGCCGAAGGCAAAGCGGACGAAGAACGTCGCCCCGAAAACCGCGAGGAGCGACCGCCGGGGAAGGGCGCCGGCGGGGTCGAGTAGTGCCTTGGCCACGGTCGTCCGACTAACCGGCCGTCGACGAGTGTTCGATGAGCTCGATCCAGACGTCGTTCGGGTCGAGGATGAACGCGATGCGAGAGGACCCGCCCGATAGGCGGTAGGGCTCCTTCGCCACGCGGACGTTCTTCGTCCGCAGTTTCATCAGGTATCGGTCGAGGTCCTCCACCTCGAACGCGAGGTGGTCGAGCTGTTCCCCGGCCTCGAACTGGTCCTTCCCTTCCCAGTGGGTGAGCTCGATCCGAGCCCCCGACACCGGGTCGTGAACGAAGGCGATTTCCGCGTGGTTCTCCGGGATCGTTCGTCGTCGCTCAAATTGCAGACCCAAGACCTCCGTGTAGAACGCCAGGCTCTCGTCCATGTGGCGGACGGTGATGGACGTATGGAGGAACTTCATCCAACGCTCGAACGCGGGAGCGATTCCCGATACTAAAAGCTCGGCGCGGACCTACGGGTGCCCGTAAACGACCCGTAAGGGCGTCGACCCCGGTACCCAGTCCGAATCGACCCGGACAAATCCGACCCGCTCGAACTGGACGACCTCTCTCGGTCCGGACGCCGAGAGCGCGGATTCGCCCAGCCCCGTCGAATGGTCCCCTTCGAGCCCGAGCAGGTCGACCGGTACCGCTCCCTCGACGCCGACCCACTGGAGACGGGGAAGCTTTCGGTTCTCTCGACTCGTGAAGACCGCCCGCATCGTCCCTTGGGAACGAGCGACCTCGTTCTCCAACCGCACGTTGACGAGGTCCTTCAAACGGACCTCTTCCCCCGCATGCGCCGCCAGATCGCGGCGGGCCAGGAAGAACGACGGGCCCGCGGCGACCGCCCGGCGGCCGAGCTCGGGGCGGTCGGGATGGTTCGGGAGCGTCACGTGCGCGAGGTCGAACGGGTATCCCTCGACGTCGACCCGGATCGGGTCGGCGACGAAGGCGCGGCGCACGGTCGTCGCGTCGATCCGCTTGCGGTTCTCCGAGTAGAGGGTCTCCGCGGGCACCTCGATGTCCGCGAGCGACATGCCGAACGAGAGGATGAACTGACGGAGCGCGTCCATCGATATGCCCCGGCGGTCGAGCGATCGGAGCGACCAGGTCCGCGGGTCCGCGAAGCCGTCGTAGAGCCCGGACCTCACCTCCTGGTACGACTTGCTCTTCGCGACCTTCGCCTCCCGCACCCGAAGGATCCCCCAATGCACGAACGGGGGTCCCGGGATACCGAGGAGGTCCCACACGTATCGTTGCATCCGGTCCTCCATCACGAGGTCCTTTCCGCGGAGGACGTGCGTGACCCCGAGCTCGATGTCGTCCACCGCCCAGGAGAACTCGAGCATCGGCCAGACCCAGTACTTCCGGCCCACCCGGGGGTGGTCGATGTCGCTGATCCGCAGCAGGACGCGGTCTCGGAACGCCGGGTCGGGGTCCGCCATGTCGGTCCTCAGGCGAAGGACCGCCTCGCCCGGTCCGTAGGCGTTCCCGAGCATCTTCTCCCACTCCTCGAGCGTCTCGGAAACGGTCTGCGAGCGCTCGGGGCACGGGAGGCCCGCGACGCGGTTCTTCCCGAGGAGCTCTTGCGGGCAACGGCAGACGTAGGCGCCGCCCTTCTCGATGACCCGGCGGGCCCAGGGATAGAACGCCGGGATCCGGTCCGACTTGTAGTAGACGGCGTCCGGCCGAACTCCGGCGAGCTCGCAGTCCCCGAGGATGAGGTCGAAGAACTCGGTCTCGATTCGTTTGGCGGCCGAGCCGACCGTGTCGTCGAAGACGAGGAGGATCTTCCCGTCGTACCGCTCGCGGTACAGCTGGTGGACGAACAGCATCCGGGAGTTGCCGATGTGCAGGACTCCGCTCGGGAACGGCGCCATGCGAAGGACCACCTTCCCCCGCACCGCCCCGAGGAGCTCCGGGAAGTCGGGCGCCTCGCTCCGCGCCACTCTCGGGGGTCCGGTCTCGGGACCCCCGAGCCCCGCGAGTCGGTCCTCGAGCTCCGCGGCGGGGACGCCTCGGATTTCGGCGACGATCTCGGAGACGAGCGAACGGACCGCGTCAGCCTGGGGCCGCAGCGAGGCGTCGGTCGCCAGCAGTCGCGCCACGATCGGTCCCGTTTGGGCGGCGCCGTCGTGGGCAAGAGCGTTCTCCAAGGCCGTCCGGCGGGCCCGCGCCTCGACCTCAGGTGAGAGCGCCACGTTCCGGGCGACCTTCCGGCGGATTAAAGGGGTTCCCGGGGGGAGGCCGCCTCGGCGGGCGGCCGCGAACGGCCCGGTCGGGACATCGCTTCCGCGACCGCCTCGGCGAGGGTGATCTCCCCCTGGAGGACCCGGTGCGCGCTCGAGCGGGAGATCGTCAGTCGCCCGCCGCTTCCCTCTCGGCTGAGCCGCTGTAGGTTCGCGATCTCGCCCGGAGTGACGGTGAGAGGGAGCGGCTCCCGGACCGGGCGGCCGGACAGGTGGGCGATCGTCCGGGCCGCGGCGGCGTCGCGCGGTCGGCGATGGCCCCGAGGAGTGGTACCCTGTTCGTCCACCAGCTCCACCGACCGGTGGTGTTCCAGGAGCGAGTTCACGATCCGATTCCGTGCGGGCGGGTCCCCCGTCCCGACGCGGAAGAGGACCGGACGGGAAGGGAACCGGTGTCGCAAGTGGTTCGCGAACGTTCCGGCCGACTCGGGAGATTCCAGCACGCCCTCGGCCAGGATCGTCGCCCCGGCGAGGATGGAGTACCCCGGCCGGGGCCCCGGGTCGAGGCCCACGATGATCGTCTCGGTCGGGTCGGCCGACTCAAGGGCGTGTCGGACCGCGGCGGCCAGGCTACGGCGGTCGGCGGCCTCGGTGACCGGGAGGACGTTCGAGTGAGAGATCAACGGCGCTTCGGAATTCGAGGTGAGCACCACGGCCACCTGGTCCGGGATCCGGTCGCCCGGCAGCAGGCTGATCGTCGGCACGCGTCGCTCACGCAAGAATCCCGCGAGCTCGTGGTACAGCCCCGGGTCCCGAGTCACGAGTGCGACCGACCGGTGTCTCACTGAGCACCTGACGGTGATATACGCCATTAACCTTGTCCCCTGCTGTGTCGGTCTGCCTCCATTGCGGAGAGCTCGCGAGCGAAGGAGCGTTGTTCTGTACGAAGTGCGGCTACACCCTGCCCCAGGTCGACGCCGCCGCGGGCAGCACCGCCAACGTCCCGGCTCACCCTCTCCCCGCGCCCGGGGCGGCCCTCGGACCTCCGTCCCCGGCGGGCCCGACTCCGCCTCCCCCGCCTCCGTCGGTCGGCATGCCCTGGGCCTACCCTACGGGAGGGTACGCCACGCTCGCCCCGCCTATTCCCGGGGCGGTAGGACCGATCCCAGCGCCTCCGGCGGGGAAGTACTGCATCCGGTGCCGAACGGTCATCAGTCGCGTCGCGGTCTACTGCCCTGTATGCCAGCAACCTCAGTCCTGAAGCACACGGGACGGAAGGGTCGCCGGACCGGGGCGATGGTCCGGATCGCCCGCGAGCGGGTCTCCGACCTGTTCGGTCTCGCCGAACGGGAGGCTCGTGGTCTCCACCCCGAGCTCGCGGACCGATACGTGGCCTTGGCGCGTCGGATCGGGATGCGCTACAACGTCCGGCTTCGGCGCGAATACCGGGAGCTCTACTGCCGCTCGTGCTCGGCGTATTGGGTGGAGGGGCGGACCGTCCGAACGCGGCTCCGGTCCGGGAGCCGGGTGCGGACGTGCCTCCGATGCGGTCACCAACATAGGACTCCGTCCACGAAGGGGACGGCTTCGGGCTCACCGCTTCCTCCCCCAGAGTCCCGGGAGCTCCGGCGTGACGAGGGGGCGCTCTCTATCCCGATCGTCGACGAGGGGGACCTCGTGGACGAGGAAACGGAAGACGAATAAGGCTCGTCGGCTCCTCGCGTCAACAGCGCCGGGGTGGCCGAGCGGCCAAAGGCGGCAGACTCAAGATCTGCTCTCGCAGGAGTTCCCAGGTTCGAATCCTGGCCCCGGCATTCAATATTTGAACCCCCGCGGGAATCGAACCTCCCTTCCGGAAAAGGGTGGTATTCGGACAGCTAGGCTATGTGAGCCTCGCCGCGACCACTTCCGATCCCTGGCTCTGGTCCGAGCCGCGTCAGTTCACTGGCACTAGCGGACCCCCTAGCATGGGTCTGACTTCCCGGCCTCTCCCCAGACGTTACGATTACAGATCGCGCCCTGGAGGGAGTACAGAGCTGGTCTGGGCGGCAATCTGATGAGTTTCCGGCGGCCTGGCCGGGAACGGAGGGAACCGCCATGCCCTACGCACGCCACGGAAAGGTTCGCATATTCTATCGTGTCGAGGGGTCGGGACGGCCGTTGGTCCTGCTTCATGGTTTTGGAGCATCTTCGGAGGCGCTCTACTTCCTCGGCTGGGTGGCCGCACTGCGAGAAAGCTACCGGCTCATCGTAATGGATATGCGTGGTCACGGTCAGAGCGACAAACCGCACGAACCGGAAGCGTACCGCATGGAACAGCTCGTGGGTGACGTCACGGCCGTGCTGGACAGTTTCGGAGCTCGACAGGCCCATTTCCTGGGGTACTCCTCAGGAGGCGAGATCGGTTGGGGGATGGCTAAGTACGCTCCCGAACGGCTTACCTCCCTCATCGTTGGAGGGGCGGAGGCGGAAGACCCTGACCCCGACCATCCCAGCAAATGGAGCGAGCAGACGATCCGGCTCCTGCGCAGCGGGCGCGAAGCCTTCGTCGCCGCGGCCCGAGAAGCCGCCGAACGAGAGATCCGAGTTGCACAGCGGCCGGCGTTGCTCGAAGCGATCCTCCCTCAACGCTTACAGTTGATCGCAAAAGCGGATCCAGAAGCCCTGATTGCCATGCTCTTGTGGCAGCAGAAAGAAGTCTTGCGGATTCGTGACATCCTGCCTCACTTGACAATCCCCTGCCTCCTCTTTGTCGGGGAAGCGGACGGCTACTTTGAGGGGGCGAAGGCGGCGAGCAGACTGATCCCACGAGCACGGTTTGTCTCATTGCCGGGGATGGCGCACTTCGAGACCGCGGCACGAGCGGACCTCGTGGCTCCTCCCCTCCTTCGGTTCTTGACAGAGGTCGACCGAGGCTTCCCAGACTAGATTTCTGTGGAAAGAAGTCGAATCCGGGTCGTCCCTCGACTGGGATTTGTTCCCAGGATTCCCGGATCTTGCAGCGCCCGAGCTCTTGGATGGACGGATTCGGTACACTCGTCCCCAGTCGAGGGTGTTACTGAGACGCTGAACCCACGACGATCGTCTCACCGTCCTCGGCCGGACCCGGCAGTGAACTGGTCCTTGCCTCCCCGACCCCGCGGGCTCCTCACGGTCGGCCATCGAGCGGGGACTCAGTCCATCAAAGGGCGGGTTGTGTCACCTGGGCGAGGCTCTGGCGATAGGAGTTACATGAGGTGCATCCGTCTCAAGAGTTTCTCAAATCTCGGATCGCCGCGGACGTGCTCGAAAAGCGGACTCGCCCGCCAGATTCCGACGTTCAAATCGTAGTTCTCGAAAGCGCCCCGCTCTAACCACACGAAGCATGGGTCGAGCTCGTCCAGGCAAGCGTAGACCCCCGCGATGCCCGAATCAGGACGGCGCCCCGGGCTCATCCCTTCGAGCTCCTTGAGGCATTCCCGCGCGCGTTGCGTCTGTCCCATGCGCGCGTAGCACATGCCGACGCGGACGATGCTGTCGGGATTCCCAGGATCCAACTCCGCGAGACGCTCGAGTTCTCGGAGGGCCTGCGGATAATCGGCTTCGGCAATCCAGTAATCGGCCCAAGAGTCGCAGTACAATAGTCCACGTCCTTCGACTTCACCGAGCTTGTCGAGCCTCCCGCGCGCCTCGTTGAGTCGACCGAGTAGGATGAAGAGAAACGCGTGGGCGGCCAGGATGATCGAGGACCGCGGGTCGGCCTCCTCCGCGAGGGAGAGCTGGGGAAGCGCCTCGTCATACCGACATTGGTCGATCAACAGCTCCGCGTACCAAAGGTGGGCGGACGGGTAGCTGGGGCTCAGGGACGTCGCCAGCCGGAACTCGGTCTCGGCTCCGGTGTAGTCGTAATCGGCCCAGAGGGAATAGCCCAACGAGGTGTGCGCCTCGGCCAAGCTCGGGTCGAGTGCAACGGCTCGCTCCGCCAAGGCCCTGCTCGCCTCGTCCCAGTCTGCAAGCGGGGATTTTCGACGGATGGCACCGGTGAGCCGGATTACGTCGGATAGTCCCGAGAGGGCTGCGGCGTTGGTTGCATCCAACGATACTGCGAGCTCGAATTCCTCCTTCGCCCTGCGGAGCGCTTCCTCGGACCGGCCATGGAGCAGCGTTCGTCCCTTCAGATACGCGAGATACGAGTCGGTTCGCACGGTGGGGCGGGCCCCCAGGCGCGCATCCTCTTCTCGTTGGATCTCCACTTTCAGGGCGTCGGCGACCTGCTTGGCGATATCGGTCTGGACAGCAAAGACGTCGTCCAGCTCCCGATCGTAGGTATTGGCCCAGACGTGGGCTTGGGTGGCTGGGTCGATGAGTTGCAGGGTGATTCGCAACCGACGGCCCGCTATCCGCACGCTCCCTTCCAGCACCGAAGCGACCCCGAGCTCGGCCGCGATCTGGGAAACGGTCTTCGACGTGGACTTGTACTGTCCAACCGAGGTACGCGCGATGACTCGGAGCCCCCGAACCTTAGAGAGAGCGCCGATCAGTTCCTCGGTGAGGCCGTCTGCGAAGTACTCGTCCCTGGGATCGGGACTGATGTTCGCTAACGGGAGAACAGCGATGCGGGACGGTCCCGCCGCTGGTGGAGTTGGCGAGACGTTCCACGGCAGTACGACCCGATAGATGTCCACGGCAATCTGGAGACCTTTGAGGCCCCTCGGCTCAAGCTTCTCGAGCGGGTTTGGAATCTTGTTTCGGACCTGGTCGAACACTGGCCCCGAGATGCAAACTTCCCCCGGTGCCGCGCAGGGTCCGATCCGAGAGGCCACGTTCACGGCGTCACCAAAGATATCTCCCCTGCGCCGTTCTATGTCTCCGAGGTGGATGCCGATGCGCAGCTCAATGCGCCCGGCGGGCGACTTAGCATTCCGCTCGTGTACCCGGCGTTGAATGTCGATGGCACACTCGGTGGCCCTTAGGGCACTGCCGAACTCGACTAGGAAGCCGTCGCCCGTCGACTTGATCTCCTGACCCCCGTGGTTCGCGAGAACCGAGCGAACGAGCTTCTCCTGCGCCCGCAGGAGCTTCAGGGCGGCGGCTTCGTTGGCCTGGGCGGAGACCGTGAAGCCGACCATGTCGGTGAACATGATGGCAGCGAGTCGCCGAATTGAGGCCACGGCTCGCAGACCACTTCCGTTAGATTAAGGCCACCCCGTCGAAATCCTCCGCGGGGGGTCCGAAACGGGCTCGTTTCCTAGCGAGAGGCCATCGGGTCGACCGCTCGCACCGATTTCTAACGAGGGGGTTGTGTAAGGGGGGATCCCTCGCCCGGGAGCTTCGGTCGCCCCACCAGTCGTTTTGTTTCGGCATTGGTATAGAGTCGGAAGATTCGTTCTATGCGTGGCCCCGGCACTGGGACCGGACCCGACGGCGGGCCGGGAACCCCGCTCGAAGGACGGCGGCCTTTTCGGCGTTGGAAAGAAGTCGTTTCCCGCATCGAGGCCGCAACCGGCCGGGCGCATCAACTCTTCTGAGTGCCGGACGAAGAACAGGTGTCGCTTCAAGGGCATAGGGCACCATCCCGTCGATCGGGGTCAGGGTAAGTGGGGCATCCGCTTCCGGAGCGCCACGTACCCCGCGGCCACGATCACGGTGAGAAGGGCAAAAGTGCCCCATAGCAAGAGTGAGTTCCCGGTACCGAGGAGCAACGTGCCCAGCGACGGGGCGAAGACGTTGGCTCCGTTCGTGATAGCGGCGTACGCACCGAAGTAGCTTCCGCGAGTGTCCCGGGTGGCCAGCGCGGCGACGATGGTGTTCTGCAGCGGGCTCACCACGTTCTCTCCAATGGTCAAGATGCCCATGGCGACCAGAAACACTGCGTAGACCGTTCCGACGTAGAAGAGCATGAACGCGGCCCCGTAGCAGAGCGTCCCGAGCGCCATCCAGAGGAGATGCTGACGCCGGAGGCCCCAGGCGACCGGCATCTGTAGGGTCACGACGATGATGCCGTTCAGCGAGTAGAGCCACCCCACCTGCTCGTAGGAGAAGTGGCGGACGCCCACCGAGAACAAGCTGAGCGCGGTCCCGAACTGTCCGGCCGCGAGCGTGAGGCCGATCCCCAGGACTCCGAGCGCCAGGAACATCGAGTCGTGGAACGGAAAGGACGCCGTCTCCCGCAGCGGCCGAGCGGACGGGGGGCTATCGTGACGGGTCTCTTCGAGGAAGAGCGTGAGGAGCAGACCCCCGGCGAGGGGGGC
>Ga0187889_10000213_pt1 | contig 69898 bp, 59 predicted proteins | sample June2016WEW_7_10_2_FD_132992 | JGI IMG/M metagenome (GOLD analysis project Ga0187889, IMG submission 132992) | Peatland microbial communities from SPRUCE experiment site at the Marcell Experimental Forest, Minnesota, USA - June2016WEW_7_100 | ecosystem: Environmental > Terrestrial > Soil >... | reverse complement strand
AGGAACATCTTCTCGTTCGAGAAGACTATGGTCTGCGGAATCGAGAAAATGGTCTGCGTGATTCAGACTGTCTTCACGACGACGTGGACCACGGTCGCGCCTGCAAAGAAAATGGTTTCGGCCTCGCAGACCATGGTCTGCGAGGTTTTGTCCATAGTATTAACCTACGTTCGCGACGCAAATCACCTCGATAGTGCCAGGTCCGAATTCAACGGATGTGCAGACCCGAATAGATAATCCCGAAAACCGCGCTGGCAAGTATGACCCAGGTTGCATTCACTTTGAAGCGAAGGAGAAGGACCGCGCTTCCGATGGCGGTCAACGCTGTGGCGAGATCGAAGATCGCGGCACGGGCCAAGAAAAGTACAACGGCCAACATCAGGCCCAGCGAGCCCGCATTCACTCCATCGAGAAGTGCAGAGACGCTTTTGGATTTTCGGAGTCGCGGCAGTAAGGGTCCGGTGAACGCGACAAGAAAAAACGCCGGGAGAAAGATCGCCACCGTTGCCAGGAACGCTCCTCTTCCCCCAGCGAGGATGTAACCGATAAACGTGGCGGTGGAGAAGACCGGTCCCGGTGTGATTTGTCCGACTGCGACGGCATCCAGAAGTTGCTTCTCGGTAAGCCAGTGAAGCCGGTCCACCAAATCAGCCCGCAAGAAAGCGAGCAGAACATAGCCGCTGCCGAAGACCACGGCTCCAATTTTCAGGAAGATGAGAAACAGATTCCCCAAACTCCAATGTGTGATGATTGCGGCGGTTGGCACAAAGCCGAAAACAGCCGGAAGGCTTCGAAGCCGTTGCACACTACGCTTCGCGAGAACCACGGTCCCACAACACAACAAGACCCAGACCGGCCCGAGCCCGGCAAGGCTGGCTGCCGCCGCGCCAACAGCGATTATCATCAAAACCTTGGTCTTCAAAGCGGTTTGGCCAAGACGCCAAAGGGCTTGAAAAATAATGGCCACAACGACCGGCCGGATTCCATAAAGGATTCCCGTGGCCTGGGGCAACGAGCCAAACCGCGTGTAGGCCCACGCGATCATCGCAGTCAGTAGGGCCGCAGGCAAAATAAAGCAGGCGCCACCCAGCAGCAGCCCTGCCCAACCCGCTTGGCTCTGTCCGATATAAATGGCTAGTTCGCTTGAACTGGGGCCCGGCAGGAGATTTGCCACCCCAAGCAGATCGAGGAATCGCTGACGGTCCAGCCACCGCTTGCGATTTACAACCTCGTCCTCCATCATGGCAATGTGGGCTGCGGGTCCGCCGAAAGCGGTGAGGCCGAGACGCAAAAACAGCGCCGCTAATTGCCCGAGCGAACTCTTCCTGTCAGCCTCTGACAGCAAACCAGTCTCATGGTTCGAAGGAGTCTCTGCCATCAAGGCCTCTCTTGTTGCGAGGCTGGCTGTACCTCATCCGATTTTACATGCCGCTTGCTGAATAGCTTGTCCAGGGACCATCGGCCGCCGCCGACGATCATCAGGAACGCCGTGCTCATCAGCATCGAGTAGTCGGTGCGGGCCGGGTCCTCCATGGCGAAAAAGCCGTTCTTCAGCAAGATCGGTATCTTGGTCGTGGCGATGGCTACGCAGATGTCGATCAGCAGCGCGAAGGCTCCCAGCCTCGTCAGCAGTCCTACCATTAGCAAAAGCCCGCCGACGATTTCCACTACCCCCACAAACGGTCCAGTGAACTGCGGCCAGGGGATGCCGATTCTTTCGAAGCGTCCCGAGCCCCATTGTGCGGTAAACAGGAATTTCTTGACACCTTCGGCGAAGAACACGCCGCCGGCCAGAAACCGAATCAGGATAACGGCAGAGGAAGCATTGGAAGCAAGGAGTTTTCGCAACTTCATGACGGCTCCTTTCATGGGTTACGCTTTCGGCGTGGCGGCATAAATTTCGCACGCAGTTTCATAGGAGTCAGCTTTAGATATCCTTGCCTTCACGATATCAGACTTGCTGTTAAGTACAATCGTATATTTAGATAGGCAAAAGTGTCGTTTGATGTTACCTAAGTTTGACGTTTTGGAAGCCCAAAATGCGGATTACTTGTAGGAAGGGCAGTTCTTGACAGTTATCTTTCAGCAGCCGCTCTTTGCACGATTACTTCCCACATCGCGACTGGAATAATCATCATCTCATACACCAATCATTTCCTTGTGCAATGGACCGTGAATGCGGGTGTGTAGACGATCAGTTGGCGATCTGCCGGAGTTTTGACTGCAGTGCCCGCGGTTAAGGTGTGGCGCCCGCGCGCTTTGTACCAAATGCGTCCAGCGCCCGCTGGGACCAGGCGTTGTCCTCTGCTGCTTTTTTGTCGCCCTTTCCCCAAGTCCAGTAGATGCCCACATAGGCATAGTTTTCGGTTTGGCCGGCGACAGAGTGGCCGTAACAGAAAAGGAACTCCATACCGGGGTGATGCTTGAAGTGGTAGTAGCCGCCTAGATCAATCATTGTCGAAGCTTGGGTCTGTGCCGCGGCAAAGCCCTCTCGCCCGTGAGAAAAGACTTCGCCTCCGAACTCCAGCGTCTTGCCGAACGTGTATTTCAGCAGGAATCCACTGTACGGGAAATTCCGGTAGCCCTTTTGAGGAACGATCTGATACCCGACGCCCCCGTCGAGAAGCCAGTTTCCGATGTTTTTTTGCAGCCAGACGGGGATCTTATACCAGACGTTGCCAACGCCGAGTCCCTTGTCATAGTTGCCGGTGGGTATCTCGAACATGGTGAAGGTGCCGATCTGTGGAAAGTGCTTTGTTTCTTTGAACAAAGCGACCTTCACGCCTAGCTCCATGTCTGTGAGGCCGAAAGCGCTGGGACCGGTGCCACCGGGAAAATAGGTTGGATTGTTGGAGGGGAAGACGCCTCCCAATGGCAAAACAGCGTGTATTTGCACCCTGGGAAGTGCCCCCCAGTTGAACTCGAACGCCGGCCCTGTGGAGTCGATCTCGGCTGGTGTCCCGTCCACGCCTCCGAAGATGTAGAACTCGTAATGGTGCAGCTCAACCGGCACTGGGTCATCGGTTTGATATGGCGGTCCCTGCGCGTGGAGCGTGGGAGCAATAAGCACTGAAAGAAGAATTAGCGCCAACCTCGCGAGATTCGGTGGGATGTTCATTGGCGCTCCAATACTGAAAACGTTGTGCAGAGGCAGCGATGTCAGGACCGCGCAGCAGAGGAAGTGGCGATGTGCGGTTGTGCTGACCGGGCAAGATGCATAGTGGTAACTCCTGCTCTGTGACCAACCCTGCGCTGCGATTGTGGTTAATCAACCATGTTTACCGCAATTCCATTGAAAAGATAGCAGGGCCCTAACGATATGGGCAAGCCGAAACGTCGATGAAATTGCTGCACCGCGTCGATGGACGACCGTTGCCTGCGCGCGCCGTAACACAATCGCGCAACCTGCTAATGTTGCCGTAAAGTTTATCGGACAGGTGACCCATCCTGCCAAACTCCCCTGATACGCGTTGGACGTAACCCCACCGATCCGGCAGGCGATTTGTAGTGGCCGGATTCCTTCCCATTTCGCGGACTTCCGGGGAGTCGATGGATTCACTCTTTGCAGCTTACTTTAAGAAATCCAAGGAACTGTCCCAAACAAACAGCGCTCCCATCATGCGATGGTGCGTCAAAAAGCTGTTGATATTCTACGATTATTCGACAATAATCGAAATAATTCAAATGGACGGGTAAGTATGGCTGCCAAAGTAAAAACCGAGGATCTGATTCGTTACGCGGACATGTTCTCAGCGATGGGGAGCGAACCACGACTCCGGATTATGCGGCTGCTCTTGTCCGCTCACACGGAAGGCATGGTTGTCGGCGATATTGCTACGGAACTGGACGTGGGGGCAAGCACGCTCTCGCATCACCTGGAAAAGCTGAAGAACGAGGACCTCGTTCGCGTGCAGCGGGAAGGAACGTTCTTGCGCTACACGGCGAATACTAGCGTGCTGGAGGAACTCCTCGGTTTCCTGTTCGCCGAGTGCTGCACGCGCAATAAGGCAATTGCGCCGCGAAAAATCGTTTTGTGTAAATAGGAGCGGAAACCATGAGCGACATCAAAGAAGTCGTCAAAGAGAAGTATGGGCAGGCAGCGTTGCGCGTTGTCTCGGGCGAAGGAAGTGCCTGCTGCGGGAGCAGTCCGTCATCCTGCTGTTCGGGTGGCGACGTTATCACCTCTGATTTATACAGCCAATTGCAAAAGGATGAGCTGCCGCAGGCGGCAGTCCTGGCGTCGCTTGGTTGTGGGAATCCCACGGCGCTTGCTGAATTGAAGCCTGGCGAGATCGTTCTGGACCTCGGCAGTGGTGGCGGGATTGATGTGCTGCTCTCGGCCAAACGCGTTGCTCCGGGAGGAAAAGCCTACGGGTTGGACATGACGGATGAGATGCTAAGCCTTGCTCGCGAGAACCAGAAGAAGGCAGGTGTTGAAAATGTCGAGTTTTTGAAAGGCGAGATTGAGCAGATTCCGCTGCCGGATAACTCCGTCGACGTCATCATTTCCAACTGTGTGATCAATCTCTCGGCTGACAAGGATCGCGTGTTGCGGGAAGCTTTCCGAGTGCTGAAGCCCGGTGGACGGTTCGCCGTATCCGATGTCGTGACCCGCGGTGAGATTCCGGCAGAGATTCGCAAGAACATCCTTTTGTGGGTTGGTTGTGTTGCCGGGGCGCTCGATGAGAACGAATACCGAGAGAAACTTACCACTGCCGGATTCACGAACATTGGGATTGAGCCGACGCGGATATATCGCACAGCAGATGCTTTGTCGTTCCTTATCGACAAGGGCATCGACGTGGAAGCCATCGGTCCGCTTGTCGATGGAAAGTTCATGAGCGCGTTTGTCCGCGCGCAGAAGCCGTTAGCGCAATAAGGGATGAGGGCGTGCGCGACGAGATTCATGCATTCGTGGAAAACCCCCCGAAGGTCTAGCACTTGAGGAATGAACCATGCCTGAACGAAAAAAAACGATTCTTGTCCTTTGCACCGGCAACTCTTGCCGGAGCCAGATGGCTGAAGGTTTCTTGCGAGAATATGCGGGCAATAGCTTTGATATTTATAGCGCAGGCTTTGAGCCAAAGGCTGAGATCCACCCTTACGCCAAACAGGTCATGCGGGAAATCGGCTGTGACATAAGCAACCAGTATCCCAAGGGCACAGATGAGTACCTTGGGCGACTTTCGGTAACGCATCTGATCATCGTCTGCGCGAACGCTGAGGAGAAGTGCCCCCGTGTTTTCCTGGGCGCGGTGAATCGTTGGTACTGGCCCTTTGACGATCCGGCCGCAGCGACAGGAACCGCAGAAGAACGCTTGCTTAAATTTCGCCAGGTGCGTGACCAGATCCAGCAGAAGATTCGAGAATGGATCCCGATGGTAACCGCTCGAAGCATGTAGATGAGTTCAGCGGTGAGTCTTTCGATTATGTTCTGACGGTGTGCAGTAGCGCCAACGTGGAGCTGCCCCGTGTATCCGGGACACACGAATCGTTTGCATCACAGCTTTGACGATCCGGCGGCAGTGCAGGGTTCAGAAGAAGAGTGACTCATGGCGTTCAGGCGCGTCCGAGACCAGGTCAGAACCTAGCTGATGAACTTCCCCCCTAGTCCTTTCTCTTGTCGATCTGATCGAGCGGCACGGGTTTTTGTTTCTTGATTTCTTCGATTACCTTCAACTGGTTTTCCGTCGGCTTGAACTCGGCCGTCCGTAGATCAGTCACGTCTACCCGCACGGCCGCTGGGTATTTCCGGAGCGTTGGCGCGTCCCACATCGAAACCAAGGCTGTGACACCGGCTTGCTTCTGGATTTTCGGGAGACGTGGCTGGATTGCCGCCAGTGCGTCGTCCACTGGCGCATTGCTGAAGACCTGGCGCTGAATTTTTTGCTGCTCATCGGCTAGCGCCTTGGACAGTTTTTCGAACCGGGCGGAGTCGCCGGCGGTTTTGGCAGCATTCGCGTCCTTCACTTGTTCGTTGCGTTTCGCCTGCCGATCATTAGTCCAGAAGAAAGCATACGCCACCGCACGCGAATCGTAGATGCCGATGTGCTGCAGCTCAGCCTTCGCCTCCTCTGCTGATTCGGCCGCCCAGATTTGGCCGACGGTGGCCGCCACCAAGATCAGAACCAGCAATGCGCTCCACGCCAAGTCTGGTCTGTTTGGTTTCTCAGTGTTCACGAGCTATCTCTCTTCTTTATCTGGACCTGTTTACAAAGAATCTTTCAACATTATTTGGCATACGCGGTCTCGTTGCGTTAGGACCGACCGGAAGCAAGGCATTCTGAAAGGTGACTGATTTGACTTGCCTAAAAAAATCACCGAGTTCACCGCGAATCTCTTGGACGGTGAACTCGGTGTTGGTTTAACTAGAAGTCAAGCCGCATCATGAATTCGATACGCCGAGGGGCGCCGGTTCCCGTGGCGCCGGTGTTCAGAATTGAGGTGATCGTGCCGAAGCTGCCTGAAGGCTTTCCACCGCTGAACGAGCCCAGGCTGGTTGAAGGATTGCCCCACATCGGGTGGTTGAGCAAATTGAATGCTGCAGCCCTGAAATTAAACCCGACGGTCTCCGTTATCTTGAAGTTCTTTGTGAGCGAGCTGTCGATTTCGTAATTGCCGGGACCGCGCGCAGCATAGCGGCCTAGATTTCCCCAGGTCCCGTTGGCCGGGATAGCGAAGGCTGCGGGATTGAGCCAGTTGTAAATCGTCTGATGTGCCGGATAAAGAGATACGCCGGGCACCAGATTGGGGCGTTGGCCCGAGGTGTTCCCGTCAGGAAGAGCCGAGGCCTTTCGTGAGATGGTGACATTGAGAGGAAGACCCGTGCGGGCTGAAGCCATTCCTGCCAATGACCATCCGCCGAGGAATCGAGACACGATACCGTTGCCGCCAAGCAACGCTTTACCGGGCCCGAAAGGCAGTTGATAAACGCCATTTGTTGTTAGGGTATGACGCACATCTATGTTGGTATCGCTGCGGTCGCAGGCACGGCAGTTTTGGTTTTCAACACTGACAGCCTCGCCGGAGCCAATGGATGCGTCGGTGATGCCGTGGGACCACATGTAATTCATTTGAAACAGCAGCCCGTTGACAAAGCGGCGCTCAACGGAAGCCTGCATCGCATTAAAGTTGTTATTGCCTTGGTTCTCTTTCAAGCCAAATGATCCGAATCCGGCCAACGGACGCTTACCCGTGGTCGGATCTATAAGGTTGACGGTACGTTTGTCGAAGAGGTGGTGACCGGCACTGCCGACATATCCCACCTGCGCAACCAGATTGCCTGGAAGTTGCTGCTGGATCATCAAATCCCAATTCTGATAGGAGAGATCTTTCCGGTGACGGTCAATCGCCTTTGGACTGAAAAGCTGGTTCGCGGGATTCAGGAAAGCCACCAGGGGATAAGACAGCGCAGGAAAATCCGACGAACTGAGTGAGTAGCGTGGAACGGCGCTTTCCGCCGGGTCGCTGAAATCGTCATTCTGATTGGCGCCGTAATAAATGCCATAGCCGGTACGAACAACGGTCTTCCCATGAAAGACCGAAGGAGACCAAGCTAAACCCAGACGAGGGCCAAAATCATGGGTGTTCGGGTCATAGTAGGGTGTGCCTTTCGGGCAAAAGCCTCCGCAATTCTGAATGTCCACAACAGCCGAGCGATTCAGAATTTCATGCGCGACCGAATAGTACTCATACCGCAGTCCCATCGTCATGGTGAAGGTTCGGGTCGCTTTGAACTCGTCTTGAAAATAGCCCTGAGAGAAAGTCCGGCGGTTGCCAACCACTCCTTCCCCTTGCAGGTAGGTTGCCGAGTCGGCCGCGTTGTTCATGAAATCGGTTGCCGAAGCGTAACTGATTGACGAAGTCGTCAGTGTATTTCCGGAGTTATTCAGCTGAATCCGACGAATATCGACGCCCGCTTTGAGCGTATGGCGGCCCCGCACCATCGTCAGATTATCGATAAAGGAAAATGTGTTTCCAACCTCGGTGTCCAACGACGTTCCGCTCACTCCGTCGAAATCTCCTCCCACACTCACATCTAATGGCGCGCTCCCGTAAGTGTAATTGTGATAATTGGCCCGATTAAATCCGAATTTCCACTCGTTGAGGGTACGTGGAGTAAAGGAATGCTGCAATTGAAACACGACATTCGTGGGAACATGAGGAATTACGTTGTGAGTTCCCAATGCATCCTGGGGATTGTCGATGTAGGCATTGTCAATATTGTAGCGTGCGTAAAAGGTGGTTTTGTCGGAAAACAGGTAGTCAAACCGAAGCATTCCGGCGTCTTCCTGGACTGTATCGGTTGCCACCTTTGTGATCTGATTGGCAATGCTGCTTACCGGGGTTCCTCCCGTAGGGTATGCATCGAGTATAGGCTTCAATACCGGCGATGTGGCGAGAACCTGCGCCCGGAATGCATCATTTGGAACGACGTTGATGAGCGTCTCTCCTAAGCTCTGGCGCAGCCCCTCATAATTAGCGAAGAAGAACGCCTTGTTCTTGATAATGGGCCCGCCGAAACTCCCGCCGAACTGGTGCAGAGTGAATGGAGGAAGCCCCGCAGCCGGATCATCGAACGGAGAGCGTGCGTCCAGGGCGTCGTTACGCAGGGCGTAAAATGTACTGCCTTTGAACTGGTTTGTCCCAGCCTTCGAAATCACGTTGATCTGCGCTCCGCCGGCCGTTCCGCTCTCTGCGGTATAGACCCCTGTGCTTACGCGGAATTCCGAAATTGCATCCAGCGCTATGTTGAGGCGAGTGTCCGCCTTCTGGGTCTGCTCCTGAACGCCGCTGGAATCGATGCCGTCAAAAGTAAAATTGCTGTCGTCGAGTGAGTGGCCGGAAAATCGGATGGATCGCTGAGCGCCGTCGCCGTAATTAATCGCACCCGGCGCAAGCAACATCAGGCTCGCCCAGTTGCGCCCGCTGATCGGAATCTCTTTGATCTGTTCGCTCTCAACCAAACCGCCAACTTCGGCAGTACTGCGATTAAGGTAGTCAACCGTCTCACTGACCTGAACGGTATTTGAAATCTCCCCGACTTTCAGTCGGACATCAACGACGCGCGGCTGACCGATTGCCAGTTCAAGATTGGGAATCTGGATAGAGCTGAATCCTTCTTTCGAGATCGAGATTTGATAGTTCCCAATGGGAAGTGCAGGGAAATGATAAATCCCATCCGAGTCTGTCACCGTATTTCGGTGCAGACCGGTGGCATTGGATAACAAATCAATTTTGGCTCCTGTAACTCTGGCGCCCGACTGATCGATAACAGTGCCGCTGATCGAGACTTCGTCACTCTGCGCGGCGGCCGGAAGGGATGTGATCAGGAATGCAAAAAGTGAAACAAGCAATAACAACAAAAACCATCGACAACGTTGAATCATATGCCTCCTAGCTTGCTCTCGGTACATGTAAAACTATGGTGTCCTTTGCTGAAGTAATGGTGAGGCGGCAGTATGGTGCGGGTTTGTTATGGAATGATGATGATAACGTAAAGTTTAGTTAAAGAATTGATGAATGCTTCTAACTGATAAAAGCGCCGGTAGGGGCGACCGGCCGGTCGCCCCTAAGTCTCCCCTCAGGGCTCAACATCAGGTTTATTCCGGACAAGGGTTCCTGAGCCGCTGTCGATTCAGCGGTTACACGCCATTAGATAGGCAGGAGATTGGATGATATGTAAATTGCGGCACTAAACATTTGAAGGGAACTCCCAGCGTGCCGAAAATCTCTTCAACACGCTGGGAAAATTCCTACTGCTTCACAGCTGCGGCGGTTGCAGCCGGAGCTTTGGTCAGTTCCGAATAGATTCGGTTTAGCTTCATCGGATATGTCCTCTAAGAATGTTCCCTTCCTTGGTTTTAGTACGAAAAACGCAACATGAATTGCATCTGGCGCGGAGTTCCGGAGCCAATGGCTGAGGTTGTGAAGGCGCTCGTGATTTGGCCAAATGTGGTGCCGCTTTTGGGATCAGTCCACTTTACGTTTGGGGAACCGATTTGAGCGTGGTTGAATACATTGAACACATCCGCTCGAAAGCTGATCGCCTTGCTTTCGCGAACGGGGAACCGCTTTTCGAGGGAAAGATCTGTCTGCCAGATTCCGGGGACGCGCACCGCATTTCTGGGAGCATTTCCCCATGTGCCATTTGCTGGGACGGCAAAGGCATAGGGATTGATCCAGAGGCTTGGACTCTGGTTCACGGGATACAGAGGCTGTTCGGGCACGCGGTCGGGTCTTTGACCGCCGTTATTCCCGTCAGGCAAAGCCGAGGCGGAGCGGCTCAGAGTAACATTCGCCGGCAAACCGGTCCGCGCTAAGCCGATTCCGCTGAACTGCCATCCTCCCAGTAGAGTATTTACAAATGACGATGCATTCTCCAGCAGACGATGACTTCTGCCAACCGGCAGTGTCCAGACAGCGCTCGTCGTGAAGTTGTGGCGGATATCAAAGTCAGAATCCGCGTACTCACATTTCCGGCAGTTCATATTCTCCGGGGTATCGGATTCGCCGCCGCCACTGGAGCCGTCGCTGAGCCCGTGCGACCACTGATAATTGGCTGAAATGAGGAGTCCGGTCGAGAGATTGCGCTGCAACCCCACCTGCAGGGCATTGAGGTTGCTGTTCGCGTCATCCGTTGTCCAGCCGATCGTCGAGTTTGTCAGGCTGGCGTAAGGACGCTTGCCTGTAGCCGGATCGATGAGGTTGAGCAGCAGTCCTTTTCGGAAGAGATGGGTTCCTTTTGAGCCGAGATAGGTCACCTGGAGCACGGTTTCGCGGGCAAGCTCCTGCTGGATCGAAAGGCTCCACTCATTGACATTAGTATCCTTGCGATTCCGGTCCTTGGCCGAATAGCTGATATTGTAGGCGGCTGCACCCAGGTACGGGGTCATCGGATACGACAATCCCGGCGTGTTCTTCTGCGTCAGGCTGAAGTTCATGCCGATATTGGTTGACGCCGCATACAATCCTCCGAATTGCCCATCGTCGTAATACATGCCGTAGCCCGTCCGAATTACTGTTTTTCCATGGAATATCCGAGGCGCCCAGGCGATCCCGATCCTTGGGGAGAAATCCAGCCGGTTCGGGTTATAAAAGGAAGTGCCGGGCGGACAGTATTGCAGCCCGCACGTGAAAAGATCGAATACCAGGCCGACATTATGCGCATCACGATCGACGCCGAAATATTCGTACCGCAGCCCCGCATTCAATGTAAGGTTCGGCCGTAATTTGAATTCGTCCATCACATAGCTGAGGATCGGGGTCTTGCGGGCCTGGGTTTCGATTCCGGGCGCCGAGTAGGAATAGGAATCCAGTATGTTGCTGATGAAGTTCTTCTCGCTGAGGTAGCTCAAACTTTGTAATGCAAGGGGATGCGTTTTGTTCTCCTGCATGGCGCGAATGTCGATGCCGAATTTGAAGGTGTGGCGCCCCCGATAAATTGTGGCATCGTCGATGAAGCTGTAGGAATTGTCGATGCGGGCCGAATGATCGCCCAGCGCATAGCTGGTGAATCCGGTAATCGTGACCGAGTACGGCGTTTGACCGTCGCCGACGTCTTGATAGGCGTCACGGTTAAATCCAAGTTTCACATCGTTCAAAATGGTGGGCGTGAAATGATGTTGCAGGTCGATGACGGCGTTGGGAGTTGACATGGTTGTGATTGTATTTTCCGCCAGCGCCGCCGAGGTCATCCGATACATATTGGTGTTGAAACGAACGGAAAGGGCAGTTTTATTGCTGATCGCGTAATCTACGCGGAACAGGCCGGCATCTTCGTTGGTCGGGTTCCTGCCCAAGCTCTCCCAGAGCAGCGCATTGGGGTCGCTAGTCGGGATGCTTCCCTCCGGATATTCATTGATAAGCGGAGCAAGCGCGGGGGACTTCTGCGCCACCTGCGCCCGGTAAGTATCGGTGGGCACATATCCGCTGAGCTGCTGGTAGAACATCTGCCGGACAGCCTCGTAGTTGACAAAAAAGAACAGTTTGTCTTTGATGACCGGTCCGCTGAAACTGGCGCCGAAATTGTTTAAACGGAGAGGGGCGACGCTGGGTGCCAGGAATTGCCTTGAATCAAAAACGTCGTTGCGAAAGTACTCATAAAGAGAGCCGTGGAAATTGTTGGTGCCGGTCTTGGACACCATACTGATCTGCCCCCCGGCCGAGCCCCCAACATCCGCAGCATAAACAGCACTGCTCCCCTTGAACTCAGCGATAGACTCCATAGGAAATTGCAAACGTGCAGGCTGTTTCACGAATTGATGGTTGAGCCCCGTGGCGTCTACGCCGTCAAAGCGGAAATTGTTGTCCTCCTGCGATAGGCCGGCAAAGCGGATCGCGTCCTGGGTACCGGTTCCGGAACTGATGGCACCAGGGATTAGAGCCATCAGACTTGCCCAATACCTGCCGTTCACCGGAAGGGCCTCCGTCTGCTTGCCGTGAATAATCCCGCCAATTTCCGCGGTGGTCTGGTCCAGGTCGGACGCTGCATCCACTACCGTGACCTCGGAACTGACCGTCCCCAGCTTTAGGTTCACATTCAGTGTGCGCGTCTCGCCCACTTCGAGCGTGAAGGTTTGAATCTGCTGGGCTTCGAAACCGGAGGCGGCGATTGATGCCGTGTACTGGCCTACGAGCAAGCCGCTGAAGGTATAAACACCCGCGGCATTGGTTGCTGTAACATAATCAATCCCTGTTCCCGACATCTCCAGCGTAACCTTGGCCCCGGGAATAACACTGTGGCTTGGGTCCATCACAACTCCTGTCAGAGTTGCCCGATCGGTCTGAGCCGCTAACTGCGATATGGGCAGGAAGAGCATGATGGCTGCAATGAGGCGACGCATACAAATCCTCCTCGATTTGTTCATTGGTGTTTGAAATTCTCAGTTGAAACGCCGTAAAGAACACTCAACGGCTGTCGTTTTCTATCAACTCTAAATACGAGACTCTGTGGACAGAAAACTCAACCCCGTTCAGGCGTCATGCTAAGGAATGATTGTGAAAATTGAATAAGAGCAGAATTATTGTTTGATGAAAATTCGGCAAAGGATCGCCTTGCAGGACGATTGCACCAAACGGACTTTTACGGCAAGTTGGCCTCGGGAGGCATCGGCTGCCTCGATCGCTGAAAACGCAGCATAGCACCGCCCCAAGCGGATGTCGCGGAGTGGTCAAAGCCCTGGATTGATATCGAATAGTTTAAGGCATGAAAAACGGCGCGTCCCACCTGCCGAAGCAAAGTTTGAGATCGCCTGGGCGTTGTAGCCCGGGAATTAATTCCATACAGCAGCGCGTTGGATTCCGGCAGTTGGGAAATGGCCCGCTTTAGCCTTCGACGCTTCGGAAAGATGCATACGTGCGTCGGAAAAATCCGGGTCAATCTCAATCGCCTTCGTGTAGTCGTCGATTGCGCCTTCACGATCGCCTTTGGCTTCCCGGGCAATGCCACGGCCGCAATAGGCGCCGGGAAGAAGCGGATTAAGGTGTATTGCCTTGGTATAGTCTTTTATCGCAGCATTCAAGTTTCCCTGCAGGAAGAAGGTAACTCCCAGATTTGCATAGGATTCAGCCAGCTTGCTATTTATGGCAATGGCTTGATTGAAATCATTGAACGCCGTCTTCAGGTCTCCCAATTCGCGGAAGGCAACTCCACGATCGTTGTATGCTTCAGCCAGATTCGGATCCAGTTTGATGGCGTGTGTGAAATCGTCTATCGCCTGCTCCAGCTTGCCATTCAATCTCAGGATGAGCCCGCGATTTGAGTAGGCGCCGGCCAAAGCAGGGCTAAGCTGAATTGCCTGCGAGTAATCCTCATACGCTCCATCCAGATCTCCGCTGAGATAGCGTACGTTGCCTCTGTTGTAATATGCATCCGCATAATTCGGATCGGCGCTTATGGCCGCGCTGTATTTTGTTATTGCCTGTTTCAGATCATGCTGGGCATAAAACGCATTGCCGAGTTCGAAATATGAAATTGCAGCGGCAGAGGCAGAGACTTGCGCATAACCGGGCAGAGCAAAAAAGGAAAACGCGATCAGACTGGGCCAAAATGACCGTTGCATATTTCCCCCCAATTTGACTGACAAGCACCCGGAACCGGGTCAATTCCTTATCGGAACAGGTCTTAAACCATAGCTACCTTTGTTTATCGGCCTGGCTTCCCAAGCGATTCGCTAAAAAACCCCGCTCATTCCTCAAGAAATGCCATCAATCGAAATTCCCAGATAACGGTTGCACTTGAAGCCGCTAAAGCGACTGGCAAAAATAGCAACTGATGTGCAAGAACCTCCGGCACGCAACGCCTACTGCCTTCTTCATAGAAGTTTCATCCAATCTTCATCAAATTCTAACCATTTGCGGATAAGCTCGCCTCCTCGAAATCGTGAGATGAATCACCTCGGGCAAAAATTATTGAAGACTGCCTGATTTAGTGTAACTCTATCCGCGAAATCATCCAAGCTGAAAAACCATTCCGATGATCAAATAAAGTGTTGTGGAGATTCGATTAATGAGAAAAAGCATTCTTCGGTTTTCAACGCTGGCCATCATCTTTATTGGACTGGTCGCGTTTGCGTCAGAAGCGTTTGCGGAACCCTGGAAATTTGGCGTCATGAGCGACACCCAGTGGAAAATCGGCGTTCCCGATCCTGTCAATTGTCCCAAGGGAGATACCAAGAACTGCGATGGGAAAAACCCCAACTCGGTTGCAGTTGGAATAATCAATGAGCTCAATAAAGAGTTCATCCGGCATAAGGTGAAATTTGTCATTCATACCGGCGACATTACGGATAAAGGGGATGCTTTGGCCCTTGATACGACAGCCACTTCCATGCAGGCGCTTTACAATGCCGGCATCGGCTATTACCCCCTCAGAGGCAATCACGATGGATCCCAGGCTGCCGCCGTGGAGTTTCGGCGAGTTTTCCCTCAAACCCGGAATGGAATAAACAACCAGACACCTTCAGACGCAATGGTTAAGACAGAGTGCTGTGGAACTCCTTTGCCCAAAGCAGGCGCTGGATTTACTGTTGGTTCCAATCTCGCCAGCTTTTCGAGTGATTTTGAGGGATTGACCTATTCTTTCGATTACCAAAATGCCCGATTCATACTGCTGGATCAGTTCACGCCGCCTTCAGGCACTGCGCATTCCACGCTGAGCACCTCGGAGGTAGATTGGGTTGGTTCCCGGCTATCCAGCCGGCCTCCGATCACGCACGCTTTCGTTTTTGGCCATAAGCACGTGATCTCCGAAAACCATCCGGACACTCTTTTCGGCAAAGATCCTTCTTCCGACAGCGTGGGGCAAAACCTGTTTCTGGCACAGCTTCAGAAAAACGGAGTCCGTTACTACATGGGCGGGCACGATCACATGCATAACAGGTCGATAGTGATTAGCCCCGACAAGGCTTCTACGGTCCAGGACATTATCAACTCATCCAATAGTTATAAGTTCTACATTCCGCGAGAAACATCCAACGATGAAAAATATAATCTCCCTGCGTTCGGCAGCCTGCGCGAGACACCGATCTCGCAAGAGTTATTTAGGATCGGCTACTATATTGTGACTGTGGACGGCCCGCGAGTGACCGTCGATTATTATTCCTCTCCAAATGGCTGCAACGGCGACTGCGATCTTGTTCGAATGCCGGAACAAATGAAGTTCTCAAAACGCGAATCCTTTGGGTACAGCTTAAACGGCAAGGAATTTCTGGTTCGTCAGGGTGAATCCTACAGCATTATTCAGGACAGTTTCGAAGGTACGACGGCAAAGATACTCAGCGGCACGAACGGCAGCAAGATGGTGGATTTCAATGGTCGCCCCTTGACCAAGGTTGTTGATACAGGCTGGAGCGCCGATAGCCGCAAGACACTTGCCAGCAACATTCTTACTATCTGGGGAATGACAAAGAATCTTGGTGCGTGCAGCGCCGATAACCAGAATTGCAATCCCAAACAGACAGTCAATGTTCAGCCCATTCCGGTTGACGACCGAACCGATGTCTATACTCTCTCGATGACCTACGATGAAAAGAAAGCCGGTCGCATCAACCTGGCGGATGGCGCTTTCGGTCTTGTCGCCAGAAGTGCGGATGGCAAATGGGTGAAGGCAGTTGGTATGAATTCCGGAGGTGCCACGAAGTTTATTGCAGGTCCCTGGAAACCAGAGTATGGCCTTGGAACCTACGGCATCGATCCAAAAACAAAAACTGCCTGGGCAGTGATCGACCACAACGGCGATTTTGCTGTCGGGAAGTATGCGGCTGTTGCCGAAAAGAAAGGCCTTCCCTAAGTGCTCGACCCGCGAGCGGGACCCCGCGCTTTGCGGCCACGAGGTCCCTTTTGACAACTTGCCTACTCCGAATGCGAACAAGCATACGAAGCGAGCGACACTGTCTCTTACTGACCTATGCTCGCAACCGCATCCTGACCTACGCTCGCAACCGCAAAGTTGCCCGTGTAGTTGATAACTGCCCACGCTGTGTTCGTTTTCGGATCGAAGCCATATGTGCCCAGCCCATAACCCGACTTCCACGGCCCGGCAACATACTTTTTGGTACCGCCCTGGTTCTTGTCGACCGCATTGACCCACTTACCCTTGCTCTTTGAGGCCAAAGCCAAGGCGCCTTTCCCTGCGCTGTCCTTTGAATAAGTCAGAGAAAGCGTATAGACATCGGTGTTCTTGCTGTTCAGGTCAGCCATACCCCACAGAGTCAGGATGTTGCTCGCAGAGTCGTCACCTTTGTCCGTCCAGCCGGTATCAACCGTCTTCAAGAATGGACGTTTGTTCCTGTCCTGAGCTTGGCTGCCGTTGGTACCGCTCAGGATTTTCACGGTTGTGCCTTTATAGCTATCGACTACTTGCGTGTAAGAGCTATTGCACTTCTCCTGGTCCGCTTGACAAACCTGGAATTCCTTTCCGCCCAGGCTGTAGCCGAATGTCTCAGCCTTCACAAAGGAAAGGGGAGGCGTAGTTTGGATCATAAACTCACACATGTCGGGGTCTTGTTTGCATCTCGCATTGGGGGCCGCGTTGGGAACTTCGGCAGCATAATACTCGCCAGTTACACTCGGTCCATCGACCGTAAATATATAGAAGCCGACCTTGCGCAATTCCTGCGCAATCTGGGCCTGACGCGAGTGGCCGAATACCGCCACGTTGTACTTCTCGTCGTTCGAAGGAGTATTGGGCCTGTAGAACTTGTCGCTGTCGGATGCGCAGATGATGTTCTCAACCTTGGGAGAGACACCGTCGGTCGGACTGCCGGTAGTAACCGATACGAGTGAACGGTCATGCATGTGATCGTGGCCTTGCATGTAGTAGCGCACACCGTTGTTGTAGAGGGCGGTAATGAAAGCGTTCTGGTTGAGCCCACTCTCGGTAGGGTCTTCGCCAAACAGGGTGTCAACGTGGTTTTCACTGATCAAGCCCTTGTGGCCGAACACAAAGGCGTGACCGCCCGCCGGCTTGCCGGCCAGCGTGGCGCTGATCCAGGGCACCTGCTCATCTATGGTCAGGTCCGTTTTGTCGCCTTCTTTGGCATTGAGAGGTGAGAACTGGTCGAGCAGCACAAAGCGAGTGTTGTTGTAGTCGAAAGAATAGGTCAGTCCGCTCCAGTCCAATTTTTTGGTCGCGTCGGGGGCTGGGGTACTGAAGTTCGTTCCAATCGTGAATGGCGAACCCGTCGGCTTCGGGAAAGGCTGCTTGGCAGCATCCGGATTGGGGACGGAAAAGACGTTCGACGGCGTGGCATTCATAGTGCCGTTCTGCGTCTGCGGATAGATACGCTTGAACTCGGCGCCGGAGAGCCGGTGCGAATCGTGGTTGCCGCGGAGCGGGAAGAAGCCGATTCCGGCGTTATAAAGTTCCTGGGCAAAGGCAGCACGGACGTCCTCCGCGTTGGCAATGGATTCAGCGGTGGTGCCGTTCTTCTTATCACCGATCTTATCTACAAGGTCACCGACTTCAATGACAAACTTTACCTTCTTATCGATGAACTGTTGGTTAATGGCCTTAACAATGTCGACGGAGCACGAACCCGGGTTTTTGCCGTCATCGGGCATGCCCCACTGAGTGTCGGACATGACGCCGAACTTCCATGACTGTGCCGAAGACACGACAACAGCCGCCAGGGTGAACAAAAATACTAACAACACATTTCTTATACAAGAGCCTTTCATCAAAGTTCCTCTCTAACTGTTCATATTTAAATTAACTGACAAACGACAGATCGGGAGTGACAGCGGTGAAGAGCGCGTCGGCGAGATCGGCGGCGTGCTCTTCCTGCTTCTTCTTGCTAATTTGCGGACCACCAGAACAGCGAAGTCCATGCTTAATGCCTTTCTTCGGCTTTTGCTTCGGATCGCCTGCAGGTGTTACCCGTACCTCAGCTGCTGGCAGAAACTGACTATATCGACGATTCGTTAGAGTATTGCGAAGATATAATGAAGAAACGTTAAAATATAACTACTCAGAATCCATCAAGGGTATGCAGGAATATCGATCTCCGAATTCCACATAGAATATGGGGGAGATTTAAACCAAACACACATTCATCATTTTTTTATCATATCCTCACGACACCTTCACATTGATCGGGTATATTCAAGTCTCCAATAATTACGCCGCCCAGGGAACGATGCTCATGAAGCATGAGCATCGTTACTTTGAAATACACCAACGCATGATTTCCATAGGGTTCATTAAACTGAGCTTCTGATTCAGCAAAAGGAGATTACGGCATGAAGAGGCTATTGGGTGCTTGTTCCTTTGCACTTGTTGCACTTTTATCTTTGACTCTGTATGGCGCAGATATGAAGACCTTTGCGCCGGGTCAACGGACTTACCTCCTGGCCCATAATTCCTATCCAACCAAGGGCCAACCGGCCGATCTCCTTGACCGCGCGCTATCGACGGGCACACCTTTGATGGTTGAAATCGACCTCTGTTGGGTCACGAACCCGAAGACGGGGAAGAAGGAATCAATGATTGCGGGCAATTCCAAAAACATCACCGGTGACGAGCCGACCTTGAAGTCATATCTTTTCGAACACGTAAGACCTGTCGTCGAAAGAGCGCTCAAAGCGAATGACAAGAAGAACTGGCCGTTGATCATGGTGTATCTGGATATAAAGGATGATACACCTGAGCATCTCGAATCCATTTGGGCGCTGGTGGGCGAGTACGAGACTTGGCTGACAACGGCCTTGAAGACAAACAACCCAGCCAGGAAATCGCCGCTGAACCTGAGACCGATGATGTTGTTTGTTGATGATGCGAGACCGGTCCGGGGCATCAAAGAGGAATACTTCTATAACAGACTACCCGTTGGTGGCAAACTCCGTATATTTGGATCGGCCATGCTTACTCTGCCGCCGGGCAGCGAGGGCCTCAACTCAAACAAGATTTTTGAAGAGCAGGCGAAAATGAAGCTCGAAGAACTGCTCAAGGAGCCCGCGTCGAACTACCACCGATGGTGGGCCCAACCTCACTGGGATCTCATGGTCGAGCAGGCGCCGATGAAGTCAGCTGGACAATGGACCATGGAAAAGAATGCGCGTCTGAAAGCTCTCATAGCCCGCGCGCATAAACTGGGCTACTTTGTCAGCGTCTATAACCTCAATGGCTCCGAACCTGGGAAGGGCCCTGCCGAAGATAATTTCGGGTCGCTCGAAACAGTCACGGTTCGCTGGCAGGCAGCGGCCAAAGCCGGCACCGATTTTATTACGTCGGATCAGTACGAAGAGGCGGCGAAAGTGATTAAGGGAGGGAAGTAGCAGGAGCATCCTGGGGCTGTTCATGCAGAAACAACTGGGAGAGCCGTATACGCTTCGGCATACCTTAATTTTGGGTAAATGAGTTGATCACCGGCCGCACTCATGGAAATATCGTGATATTCGAAAGCTCCACCGGGAATAAAATCCCGAGGCACCGAGCTCCAATTTCTTAGCGTATATTTCATGGAAATATCATCCGATCCTCATCAAATCCTAACGGCTTGAGAGTAGGCTGACATCATCCGATGGAATTCGGTTTACAGAACAATGCGATTGGGTTGAATGCATCTATACCGGAGTGAAAAGGGTGGAGCGGCTGTTTACGGGCCTCATACAAAAACCACAAATAATAAATATACCTCCACTCCCCGAATAACCAGAGTGCAACAGTCGTTCTGCTGTTGCACTTTGGACGGGAATTAATTCGTATTTGGTAGTTGACGCATAGTACATACGGGCTGGGCAATATATACCTAACATAGTGAAGTCTGCACAGGTTGAAGAGAGGGAGTCACTTTATACATGCTCCCGAACTCCCAATAATACGTTAGATATATCGAACACAGGATAGTTTTGTCTATGCTGTAAGATTTTGTGTATTGGCAAGGACGTAAACCAAAACGGAGAACATCTCATGAAAAAACAATTTGTCGCATGCTCTTCTGTACTGCTTGCGCTCATTATGTCTGCTGCAAGCTTCGCGTTGTTCTCACCGGGCCAACAAACGATGGTTCTGGCCCACAATGCATATCCGGAGAAGGGACAATATACGGATCGTTTTGATCGGGCTTTGGCGGCCGGTATGCCGCTCGCAATAGAAATCGACCTAACCTGGGGACCGAATCCCAAAACCGGGAAGAACGGGTCCATTGTCGGCGACTACCCGGAGCGCAGGTTTAAGGAGATCACGGGTGATGAACCGGTTTTGAAGCAGTTCTTTTTCGAGCGTGTTCGGCCGATTGTTGAAAAGGCTTTGAAGGAAAACGATAAAAAGAACTGGCCGTTGATCCGTCTATACCTGGACATAAAGAACGATCCGCCGGAACACCTTGAGTATCTTTGGAGTCTGCTGGGCGAGTACGAAAATTGGTTAACGACTGCGGTAAAGACCAAGGACTCGTCACGCCAATCGCCTCTCGATCTGAAACCCCTGATGGTGATGACTGAAGAAAAGGATAATGACATCAAGGAAGAATACTTCTACAACCGCTTGCCGGTCGGCGGCAAACTCCGCGTATTTGGAACCGCTAAACTTGCGATGCCTGCGGGGAACAATCTCACTGAAAAGCAGATTGCAGAACTGCGGTACACGATGAAGCCTGAGGATCTGATCAAAGAACGCGCGTCGAACTACCGCCGTTGGTGGGGAAGTCCATGGAATATGGTTGAGGCGGGTCCGAAGGAGTCTGCTGGTGAATGGACGGCAGAAAAGGAGGCGCGCCTGAAGGCGATCGTGCAATATGCGCACAGCATGGGCTACCTCGTCAGCTTCTGGAACCTTGACGGAATTGATTCCGAAGGATGTAAGAAGCAGGGCTGGACTCCGAAGTACAACTTCGGTTCCCTCGAAGTGGCCAAGACTCGATGGAAGGCCGCGCAGAAGGCCGGCGCCGACTTCATTGGAACTGATCAATACGAGGAGGTGGCCAGAGTTTTAAAGGCACGCAGCTAAGTGTAAATGACAAGAGGACTCAGATTTTTCTGACAATCAGCTCGCAGGTTATGGCTGATAAATTTTGCGCTGCTGCCGGAGAGCGGCCTGGTTTCCTGGGCAGCATCAATTCTACCCAATCAAACACATCAGATTAGATAGGTTACGATGAAGTTCTGCGTGTTCTTTTGTATTTTAGTTGCTGCAAGTCCAGTTTTTATCAACAACGTGATCGCCCAGAATTCCTCACGTATCGTGGTGATATCGGGAACTGTTCTGGATCCTAGCGGCGCCTCCGCTCCGGATTCAGCAGTCACGCTCAAGCAGGGAAACAGCAGAATCGTTTCTAAAACGACGACGGACATATCGGGCGGATTCCGATTCGAAGGGATATCGCCGGGGAATTATTCAATAGAGGTTCAGCACAAGGGATTTGAAGTTTCAACCTGCCGAATTAAAATCTCGACCACTCCACCGTTGCCCCTGACCATAAAGCTGGCTTTAGCGAGGCTGGTTTCAGAGGTCTCGATCACTGCCGGGGAGCTTGATCAGGTATCAACCGCAGTCGCCGAAAATCGAGATGCTGCTACGGCGGACCAAGGCACTCTCACAAAGCTGCCTGTCTTTGACCAGGATTATGTTGGGACGATGTCGATGTTTCTGGATAGCGGAGCAATCGGCACCAGCGGCGCTCAATTGATCGTTGACGGGATGGAGGCGAAAAACGTAGGAGTTTCTGCATCGGCAATTCAGGAGGTTCGGATCAATCAGAATCCATATTCGGCTGAATACTCTCGACCGGGCAGGGGAAGTATCGAGGTGATTACAAAATCCAAAACCTCCGAATACCACGGCACATTCAATGTTCTTTTTCGTGATTCCCGTCTCAACGCTCGCGATGTGTTTTCGCTGGTTCGAGCTCCCGAGCAGCGCCGCATCTTTGAGGGCGTCCTGACCGGTCCGCTGGGAGGCAGTGCGACCACGTCCTTTCTGCTCTCCGGAAACCGGCAGGAGGAGGACCTGCAATCGATTGTTTTTGCCAGGAGCCTCTCCGGCCTCGTTCAGGAAAGTGTATCCAGCCCGAAGAGAAACACGCAGATTTCATCCCGGGCAATCCATCAGTTCAACGAAAGCCACACCGCTTTCATTCAATATAACGAGTGGGACTATCCCAGTTCCAATCAGGGCGTCGGCGGCCTTGTCCTTCCTGAGGCGGCAGCGAATTCCAGGCAATGGGAACGTGAGCTGATTTTTAATGACCGGCTCACGTTGTCTACACATTGGCTGAGTCAGTTCCAAATCCTGCTTGGTTTGGAGCGTCATGCAACAACCAGTGTCAGCCCGGCGCCCAAGATCGTTGTCAACGGGGCCTTTACGGGAGGCGGCGCTCAGTCGGATGTGCTATACACGGAAAGCCACTTCCAACTGAATGAAATCATGAGCTGGTCTTCCGGCAAGCATCTGGTGAAGTTTGGTTTGAACGTTCCGGACTGGAGCCACAGAGGAATTGACAATCGGAAAAGCTTCGGCGGCACATTTTACTTTTCCGACCTACAGGCATATCAAGCGCAGCAACCTTACTCTTTCTGGATACAGCAAGGTTCAGGAAGCCTTACGTTTCTGCAAAAAGAACTGGGAGGGTTCATTCAAGATGAGTATCGAGTTCGTCCCAATCTATCCCTCTCGTTAGGCCTGCGTTACAACTGGCAAAACTACCTGCACGACAATACGGACTTTGCACCCAGAATCGCATTCGCGTACGGAGTCGGCAAGAAGGCAAAGACCGTGCTTCGCGGCGGAGTCGGCATTTTTTACGACCGTACCGGGGCAAATCCGCTGCTGGACCTGCTCCTCTATGACGGGCAGCATCTCCGAAGTTATTTGATTTCCGATCCGAGCTACCCCGATCCGCTTCCGAAGGGGGTTTCGCTGGACGGTCTGCCTATCAATACCGAAAGGCTTGATCCAAACGTGCGCGAACCTTACACGATCCAATACAGCATTGGCGCGGAGAGGCAAGTCGCGCGCAAGACAACGGTGGCGATCACGTACACGGGTTCCCGCGGGGTCAGCCTGTTTCGCTCCCGAGACATTAATGCTCCCAAAGGACCGGATTATATGGCGCGTCCGGTGCCGTCGTTAGGTGCTGTATACCAGATCGAATCATCGGGCCGGCAGGTAGGAAATTCTCTCGACTTTACGCTCCGGGGGGATGTGACGCATTATCTCTCCGGACAAGCCCAATATACATTGAGCCGCACGGACAACAATACGGGAGGAATAACGTGGCTCCCGGCAAACCAGTACGATCTCTCGGGAGAATGGTCCCGAGCCGACTTTGACCAGCGCCATCGCTTGAGGATGCTGGAGAGTTTCATTCCAGGCAAGTTGTTCATAATGGGGCTGGCTTTCACGGCTAACTCGGGGAAGCCGTATTCTATGACGACGGGGCAGGATCCATACCACACGGGACTTGCGAATGCACGTCCGCCTGGAGTTCCTCGCAACAGTCTGGAAGGTCCCTCTTCCGTCAATCTTGACCTGCGTTTGTCTCGTAATTTTATCTGGAATAAAAAGGAGAAAGAAAAAGGGTTGGTGACGACCTTCGCGCTGGATGCATTCAACGTATTGAACCATGTGAATTATGCTTCTTTCGAAGGTGACCTGAGTTCGCCATTTTTCGGACATGCGGTATCCGCGATGCCGACCAGGCGGATCCAAATGACCCTGCGATTTGAGTTTTAGGTTGGTGTGACGGCTATTCAAAACTTATAAGGAGATACTCAATGCGATGCATGGCAGGCGCAGTGGCTGGTCTTTTTTTCGGTACTTTGTTGCTGTTCGGCGCAACCGAGTACAAAGTCGTGAATCGTTACCCTGTTCCCGGGACCGGCGGTTTTGACTACGTCTCAATCGATAATGCGACCCGAAGAGTTTTTGTTTCCCATGAGAACCAAGTGGAAGTCCTCGATGCCGACAACGGGAAAGTGCTCGGCACCATTCCCGACACGCCCGGGGTTCATGGAATCGCGATTGCACCCGAGTTCAAACGGGGTTTCACAAGCAATGGCAAAGAAAACAAGGTTTCAATCTTCAATCCCTCCACGCTCGAGCTTATCAACAAGGTTGATGTCGGGAAGGGACCGGACGGCATCTACTACGACAAAGGCTCCAAGCGCATTTTCACAAATAATCATGGTTCCCATGACGTCAGCGCTATTGATGCTGCCACAGGCCTACTCGCAGGTACAGTCAAACTGGAGGGAGACGGCGAACAGGCGATCGTTGGATCGGACGGACTGATTTATGTCAACAGCGAAAACACGAATGAGGTCGTGGTATTCGATCCAAAATCGCTTGAAGTCAAAAAGAGGTTCCCAATCGGCGTGGCAAAGACTCCGACGGGTTTGGCGTACGACGCAAAAAACAATCGGCTGTTTATCGGGTGCCGGACTGAGCCGAAGTTTGTGGTCATGGACGCCGCAAGCGGAAAAGTGATTGGCAGTTTTCCCATTGGCGGCCGTGTTGACAATGCCGCCTTTGACCCGGATGCTCGCCTGGTTTTCTTTTCGTGCGGTGACGGAACTTTGAGCATTTACCGGCAGAGATCAGCCGACGAGTATGAGGATGCCGGAGCGGTCACAACTCAACCGAGTGCAAAAACAATGGCATTCGATTCGAAGACAAAGAAGATCTTTCTCCCTGCCGCCGAATACGAAGAAATGCCGGCCACTGACCCGACAAAAAAGCCGCAGCGTCGTGTAAAAGCGGGATCGTTTGTGCTGCTGGTTGTCGGCAAATAACTTAAGCTGAGCCGCACTTAGCCGCAGATTACACGGATTTCACCGATCTCTTGTGAAATCCTTGTAATCTGCGGTTGAGTGTATAACTTCATTGAGCGCGCCTAACGCCATGCCTGCCAATCCAGCGGCGCCTTTCCTGGAGCGCTCTCCGCAGCAAATCGAAAAATCCCGGCGGGACCGCGCCTGATGCATGACGGAGAAGTTGCGATTACCAGGTCGGCATCACGCACTTGGGACAGGGGCTCGGTGCGCTCCGAAAAGCTGCATCATCCACACGGAAGTATTTTTCGCCTAAGTCGTACCGCACCAGCCTGAGCGCTGCCCTGACTTCCTTATGTGACTTGCGGATTGCGTGAACCGCCTCGGCCCGGGACCGTGTCTGGCTTAGCAGCGCCGTGAAAGAGTTCTCGATCAGCTCTTCGGCAATGCGTCTTATGCCGTCAGGTGCTGATTCCTTCCTGCGTAATTCATATGCCACGGCTAATTCATCCCCGCCTCTTGCCCTGCGGCCGGGCGATATTTCCTACCGTAAATAGGACTGATCAACGCAGCAAGATCGTGCAGTATGCAAAAGAGGCTAACTGGCTTTTTCTCGAATGCTTGGTCTATGAGCGGCTGGCGTGAGCGGGTGGGGAATCAGCGTTTCTGTTAAGTGTCGAATGTCTTGAGAGGGACGGAACTTGTCATTTGCTTGCAATTTAATCAAAACAAAATCAACTGATAACAAAAAGCGGATCGGAAGTGTCGTATAAGGTTTCTGGAGTTTTGCAATTTGAAAGCGTCACGAACTCGAACTGCAGGAAATCCTATGCTTAAAATACTGGTTTTTGACAAGTACCAGTGCAGCCGGGATCTATATCGGAGAGAATTTGAAGCCGAAGGGTACGATGTGATCACGGCATGCAGTCTTCGACACGCCCTGAAGATTTTTCGAAGTGAAGCGCCTGCATTGGTCCTGTTCAGCATCGAAAGGCCCGGAGCCGAGCTGTTGGGGACCATCGAGCAAATGCTTTCCGCAGACCGGCGCATTCCGATTGTCTTCACCGGGCCGGTCGCCGAAAATGCGGGTCCTGGATGCCTGGGATCCGCCACGTCGCATCCTGAAACCGAAACCAACATCAGCGCACTGAAAAGATTCGTCAGAGAGCTTTGCCCCCTTCCCGTAAGAACCATGATTCTGAGCAGGGGAGCCAGACCGGCATTGAATCGAATCTATCCAATTAATCGGGTTGGCCCTGTCTTGGCAAGTAAACGTAAAATGTAGATCCCCGGCCGACTTCGCTTTCCACTTTGATCCGGCCGCCATGAGCTTCAATCAGGTGTTTGGCGATCGAGAGTCCAAGCCCCGTTCCTCCGGATTCTCTCGACCGTGCCGGATCTGTTCTGTAAAACCTCTCAAAGATTCTTTCCTGATCTGCCTTGGGAATTCCAATTCCCGTATCGGAAACCGAGATTACGGCTTCGGATTCCTGGACAGCCGTATTGACAAGGATCCGGCCTCCTTCGGACGAATACCTCATCGCATTATCGAGGATTTCCTGCAACACTCCCTGTAACGAGCGGAGGTCGCCCAGAAGCACCGGGGAATCGGGCGCACATTGAACTTCCAGCGTCAGTCCATTCTGCGCCGCCTTGACACGGGTCGTCTCAATGCAGGGTTCAACGATGCTGGCGACCGTAATGGGCTGGATTTCCAGCTGCAGTTGCCCCGCCTCGATTTGTGCCAACCTGAGCAGATCGTTTGTCAGGCGGCCAAGCCGCAATGCATGGTCGTGAATGATTTCAATGAATCGCCGTCTGTTCTCGGAATCCTCCAAAGCGCCTTCCAGGAGTGTCTCGGCAAAGCCGCGAATGGCGGTTAAGGGGGTTCTGAATTCATGGGAGACATTTGCCACGAAGTCGCGGCGGGCGCGTTCCAGCCTTCGAATTTCGCTGATGTCGTGCAGCACCATGACTGCGCCCGAAATCAGCGCATCGGATTGAACCGGTGCGGAGGTTACGGCAAAGCTCCGGGTACGAATGGATCCGACGACCACTTCCCCATGGATCACTTCGTTGCCGATCAGCGCTTTTTGAATCATGGAGAGCAGGTCCGAATTCCGGATCAATTCCACCACCGGCCGGCCTTCCCAATGGGCGTTCGTCACGCCAGCTGCCTGGCAGAAAGCGCTGTTGCAGAAAATGACTCGCTGGTCCGTGCTGATCAGGAGCACTCCTTCTTCCATGCTGGCGAGTATCGCTGCCGATTGATTCCGCTCTTCGGTCAAGGTGCGGATGGTTTTATCCAATCGCAATGCCGTCTGATTGAGGGTGCTCGACAGGTCCGCCAATTCATCATTGCTCCGTTCGAGAGACATCGGGCGAAAATCTCCCTCCGCCACCCTCCGGGAAAATTCAGTCAGGCGTCCAATGCGGTTGGAGACCTTGCGAAAGAAATACAGCGATACTCCCCCAGTCAATACGAGAATCAAAAGCGAGGTGCTCCAAAGCCGCTTGCGAAACTCGGCGATTCCCTCATCCAGGCGGTAAACAGGCAGAGAAAACCTCATGACCAGTGGTGGTTGGTTGTTCAGATCGAAACGTATTGCGTAATAGACGAGCTTATGTTTGAGCGTGGTGCTATAGCGTACAGCGCGCCCTGAGCCGGCTGACAACGCTGTCCGGATTTCCGGCCGTTCGCGATGGTTTTCCATCGTTGCGGGATTCTCATCGGAGTCGGCAAGTACGGTACCGTCGTTCGCGACGAGGGTTACCCGTATTCCACCCCGGGCCCACCAGTGAGCCCATTCCATCAGCTCGGCTGCATCCGACGATTGAGGAGGTTTTCGAAGAGCTACGCGCGATAGCGATTCCAACTGCGAAAAAGCCCCTTCCTGATACTCGCGTTTCAGCGTTTGAACAACATAGATATCCAAAACAATCAAAACCAGCAGCAGCGTCAGGAGGTTAAGAAGCCCCACTTTCCAGAAAAGCCGGTTCTTCACGTTTTTTGAAGCGGAAGGATCTGGTTTTTGCATCGCCATTTCTCTTTTGTACCAGCGAATGGTTTAGAAATCAGTCTAATTCTTATCACAACTTCCGAGCCAGAGATATTTATGTCCAATAGAAGCTCCACTGGTTAATCGTTTCTTAACCGAATCTTAACGAATTCTTTGTAATTACCTCACATTCAGTTTTTAGAATGCCCTCATTCGGGAGGAGATCATGAGGAATAGGTGCGTCGTTTTGATGCTTGTTTCAGCCCTGGCTGTTGCTCTCAGCGGATGTGGCCGTGGACCGGATTCCGGCGAGCAGCACAGGCCGGTGACAGTGAAGGGATCGGACACCATGGTGATTTTGGCTCAGAGTTGGGCCGAGAATTATATGAAAGAGCACCCGGGACTCACGATCCAGGTAACTGGGGGCGGGTCGGGTGTGGGAATTGCAGCCCTGATTAATGGCGGCACCGATATCTGCAATGCCTCGAGGCCCATGAAACCTGCCGAAAAAAACCAAGTCCGCAGCCGCCATGGAAAAGACGTCAAAGAAATTCCTGTCGCACTGGATGGCCTGGCAATCTATGTCAGCGAAAGCAACCCGATTCAATCCCTGACCGAGCCGCAGATCAAATCCATCTACACCGGCAAAATCACGAACTGGCGGGAATTGGGGGGGAAAGATGCGCGCCTTGTCGCCTATGGACGAGAGAACAGTTCCGGCACATACCAGTTTTTCAAAGAGCATGTATTGAACAACGAAGATTTTGCGCGGGAAGTCCAGACGCTGCCCGGCACCGGCGCGATCGTGAATGCGGTTTCGAAAGACCCGGCGTCGATTGGCTACGGCGGAATTGCCTATGCATCCGGAATTCGGGTCGTCCCGGTTCGCAAGGATGAAAAAAGCGAAGCCGTGTCCCCTTCGCTTGCCACCGTAAAGACAGGCCAGTACCCCCTCTCCCGAAATCTGTTTTTCTACACAATCGGGGAACCGTCCGGCGAGGTGAAATCCTTTATCGATTGGGTGCTTGACCGGGAAGGACAGAAACTATGCGAAGCAGTGGGGTATTACCCTATCATTCAGAAGTGATGCCGCTGCCGAAACTGCAGCGCATCGGAATTCTCAGCGACCGGTTCGCAGCATTCATAATCAAAGGGAGCGCTTTCGTTGCGATCCTTTCGCTCATCCTGATTTTTGTTTTTATAGGCAAAGAAGCCCTGCCGGTGCTTACTTCGCCGGAGGTCAGGAGCGAGGCGAGCCTCTCAAGGCTTTTTCTCCCGCAGGTGCATCACGCCGGAGAAGCGGCTGAGTTCAGCTGGCAGCCGATCTCGGACGTGCCAAAGTACTCGTTGTTTCCGCTTTTTATCGGCACGCTGAAAGTAACTCTGATTGCTGCTCTGATTGCAATTCCGCTGGCGGTGGCGGCTGCCCTCTATACCTCGGAATTTGCGCCCTCGTGGGCGCGTGAGACCATCAAGCCCTGTATCGAGGTCCTGGCAGGCATTCCAAGCGTGGTCGTCGGCTTTTTCTGTCTGATGGTGATCGCCAGCTGGCTGCAGGGCGCTTTCGGCTGGACCTACCGGCTGAATGCATTGACGGCAGGAATCGGTCTTAGCCTGGCAGTGATCCCGATTGTCTATACCGTTTCCGAGGATGCTTTCTCTTCGGTGCCGCAGGCTTTTCGTGAGGGTTCCATTGCGATGGGGGCATCTTCCTGGCAGACGGCATCTCGAGTCGTGCTTCCTGCAGCCATGCCCGGAGTTTTGGCCGCATGCATTCTCGGGTTCGGTCGCGCAATCGGCGAAACCATGATTGTGTTGATGGCATCCGGGAATGCCGCGGTGCTTTCATGGTCGCCCGTCGATTCCATCCGCACATTTTCCGCGACCGTTGCAGCGGAACTGGGCGAACTCGTTCAGGGAAGCCCCCATTATCATGTCCTCTTTTTCATCGGAGCATTTCTCTTCCTCCTCACCTTCGTCATCAATCTCATAGGCCGCTGGTGGGTCGGCAGACTGCAGAAGAAGCTGCAAGGAGCCTTCTGATGCCTTCGAACTGGTCGGATCGGACAGAGTTGAAGGGTAAAGCGATGCAGGCCCTCACTGCCTTGGCCTGCCTGATCATCATCGCGATCGTGGCGATTATTATCGGCAATATCGTGACGTACGGAGCGGGCAAACTGTCCTGGGAGTTCCTTTCTGAGCCGCCGAGGGACCACTTCACCAAAGGGGGAATATTCCCGGCAATTTTTGGAACTGCCGCGCTTGTGATTCTGATGACCATTGCAGTGATTCCGCTCGGCGTGGCGACTGCGATCTACATGCATGAGTATGCGCCGAAACGATCCCGCCTGGTGCATTTCGTCCGGCTGGCCATTCAAAACCTGGCAGGGGTGCCTGCCATAGTTTTTGGGCTTTTCGGTGTGGGTTTCTTTATTGAGTTTGTCGGGCGAGGAATCGACCGCGGTTTGTACGGAGGCAGCTTGGTTTACGGCCAGCCGGCGATCATCTGGTCCGCTTTGACGATGGCATTGCTTACACTTCCGACGGTGGTCGTGGCCACGGAAGAGGCGCTGCGGGCAATCCCCGCCAATTATCGGGAGGTCGCCTATTCTCTCGGCGCAACGCGCTGGCAAATGATATGGCGGGTCGTTCTCCCGCAATCGGCAGGAGGAATTCTTACCGGCGGAATTCTTGCGGTGAGCCGCGGGTCCGGCGAAGTGGCCCCGGTCATGTTCACGGGCGCAGCCTATTCACTGCCCGAGCTTCCCGTCCGGCTTCACAATCAATTCATGGAGCTCGGATACCACGTGTACGTGATGAGCACGCAGGCCTTTGATGTCGAGGCGACCAAACCCGCCCTGTATTCGACAGTGCTGGTTCTGTTGATGCTCACGTTCCTGCTGAATTTTACCGGGATCATGATTCGGGCCCGGATTCGCAAGAGACTGCGCGATGGACGCTAAGCTGGAAGCTGCACCGAGTCGAGAAGCCGGAAAATATTCCGCTGGGATTTGCACGGAAGAATTGCGCGTGAGTTATGCAGGCAATGAAATACTGAAAGGAGTAACGCTCGAGGCACGCCGCGGGGAGATCTTGTCGATCATTGGACCCGCGGGCGCCGGTAAAACGAGCTTTCTGCGCTGTCTCAACCGCCTGCTCGATCTGGACCCTGATTGGCAGGTATCGGGCACCGTGCTCCTCAACGGTCAATCCATTTATAGCAGGGAACTCCAGGTCGCGGTTTTGAGGCGTAAAGTCGGTATGGTTTTTTCTGTCCCGGTCACCCTGCCGATGACGATTTATCAGAACCTCACCTTTGGTCTGAGTCTCAACCGGGAGGGAAGAAGCCAACGTGATGAAAAGGTCGAAAAAGCCTTGCGGGAAGCGTATCTCTGGGAAGAGGTGAAGGATCGCCTGGATGAACCTGCCCGCAACCTTTCCGGGGGACAGCAGCAACGGCTCTGCCTTGCGCGAACCCTGACCCTGGAACCGTCGGTGCTGCTGCTCGACGAGCCCTGTTCGGGCTTGGATCCGATCTCAACGCGGAGAATTGAAGAAGCCTTGCAGCAGTTGAAGAAAAATTTTATGGTCATTCTGGTCACCAATAATGTCAAGCAGGCAGCCCGGGCATCGGATAGAACGGCGTTTTTTCTTTTTGGCGAGATGATTGAGGTTCAGAAAACCGAGCTGCTGTTCACAACGCCTCGGGAGAAAAAAACGGCCGATTACATCTCCGGCCGATTTGGATAAGCTTGGCCGAAGCGCCGGCGTCTCGCCGGCTCTTTCACAGCGTGCATAGAAGGTCGCAGCTTCCAAAGCGATTATTAAAAGAGCCGGCGAGACGCCGGCGCTCCCGGGAAAGGTGCAATGACAGATTCTGCTTCTCAGATGAAGTTGGAAACACGAAATCTGGACCTCTGGTACGGCAAATTCCAGGCGCTCATCAATGTGTCTCTGACAATCAAGCCCAATGCCATCACCGCCATTATCGGTCCGTCGGGTTGCGGAAAATCCACTCTCGTCCGCGTATTCAACCGGATGAATGATTCGATCCGGGGAATGCGCATTTCCGGAGATGTCCTCCTGGAAGGACAGTCGATTTACGATCATCGGGTAGACCTGAGGCAGCTTCGAAAACGCGTAGGAATGGTCTTTCAGCGGCCTAATCCGTTTCCCTTGTCGGTCTTCGAAAATATCGCGTACGGTCCCAAGATCCACGGTTTGTCCGAAGGAGATCTGGACGAACGTGTGGAGAGGGGTTTGGTGCAAACGGCCCTCTGGGATGCCCTGAAGGATCGGCTGAACGCCTCGGCCTTGTCGCTTTCGCCCGAGCAGCAGCAGAGGATTTGCATTTCACGCCTGCTCGCGGTCGAACCGGAGGTGCTGCTCATGGATGAGCCGACTTCCGCATTGGATCCAATCGCAACAGCCCGCATCGAGGAATTGCTGATCAATCTCAAGCGACAGTACACGATCGTCATCGTCACTCACAACATGCAACAGGCGGCCCGGATATCCGATTACACCGCGTTCATGTTGCTCGGCGAGCTTGTAGAGGTGGGAGAAACCCAAACCCTCTTCACTCTGCAATCCGACCCGAGAACCGAGCAGTACATATCAGGGAGGTTTGGATAATCATGCAGCGTCATTTTGATGAACAAATCCAAGGTCTGCTGGAAAAGCTGGTGCTCATGGGACGGATTGCCGAATCCATGGTCCAGCTTTCCTTGCGTGTTCTGATCGAACGCAACGAGTCCCTCTCGAAGGAGATCATGCGAAAAGAGAACGAGGTGAATGACCTGCAGCTGGAGATTGACGACCGCGCCGTCAAGTTGACCGCCCTGCAGCAGCCCGTCGGCAGCGATGTCCGGTTTCTTTTTATGTCCTCCCGGATCGCAACCGAGCTGGAACGCATCGGAGACCAGGCGGTGAACATATGCCAGAATGCGCACTATGTGCTCAAATCGGCGCCGCTGAAACCACTGATCGATCTTCCGCGCATGGGCGAGCTGGCGGAGACGATGGTCCGGAAAAGCATTGAAGCGCTGGTCAATAGCGACTGCGATCTGGCCCGGGCTGTTCTGGAGGAGGAGAAAGAGGTCGATCTGTTCCGCGACCAGATCTTCCGCGTGCTTTTGACCTATATGATGGCCGATCCGGGCACGATTGAACGCGCGCTGGCGCTTATTTTGATGTCCCGCAACCTCGAGCGCGTGGGAGACCATGCGACCAACATCGCCGAAGAAGTGATCTATCTTGTCGAAGGGAGAGAAGTGCGCCACCGCCATGAGATCAAGGAGCTTGAGTCTGCCGGGTCCGATTGAAGTCGAGGGCCCTGCACCGGTGTGCGACTTGGGGCGACCGGCCGGTCGTCCATGCAATCTCGAAGTCAGCGCGGATCCGCATCGGTTGGCGGTCATCAGCAGTCATTTCTCGCCGATTCAATCTCCACTCTGGAACCTTGATCCCTCGAAACAACGCTGAAACCGCTGCACCCGGTGTGCATTTTCTTTTGTCTCCCCACTGAAGCCGATCATACAAACATGTAATAAAGATAAATTCAATATACAATAAAGGAGGATCTGTTGGGACCGGGGTTCGGGTTTCCAGCCAAGCGGAAACGTGGCAAACCCAATGAGGCAAAGGAACATTGCGCCGTCTGCTTTTTCTGCCGGTCGTTTGTGGAATGAAGTTTGCAACGCAGATTCGCGTGAGTTGATGGAACAAATGTTTTCTTTGAGGCGGCGGGTTTTCGCCAGCGTAAACGAATCACGGCTGGACACCGGCTTGGTGCTCCAGTTCGCATGTTCATTCAAAACAGAAAGGTAGGGAATAGCAGTGAAAAACTACAGAGTACCGGGGCTATTGATTTTTCTTCTGTTGGCAACGTTCAAAGGCCAATTGATCGCACAGTCGACTATTTTCAATATTCCTACAACCGATACGGTATCAAAAGGCAAAGTCTATGCCGAATTCGATTTCCTGCCCCAGGTGCCCGGAGCGGACAATTCCCAGACCTATCTTTATAATCCCCGTCTGGTTGTGGGCGCGCCCCATAACATCGAATTTGGAGTGAACTTCCCGGCAACCAACATCAGGACATCAGGAGACTCGACGACCAATGTGTATATCCAACCTAATGTAAAATGGAAGTTCTACGACAATGAAAAGGAAAGCTATGCCATGGCTGCAGGCATCGTCTGGAATACGCCGCTCAATAACCGTAGTGCCCAGGACAGCTGGGGGCTGTTGTACGGCCTGTTCAGCAAAAAATTCAAGGCCGGCGACTACGGGCCGCGCTTCCATGTCGGCCCCTACGGTGTCGTAGATGCAAACCGGGATCCGAAAAGCGGGCCTGTAACCTTTGTCGGTCCTCGCGCAGGCGTAATTGCCGGATATGAGCAGCCGGTTTCCAAAAAGGTCAGCATTGTGGCGGATTGGTTCAGCGGGAAAAACGGGTACGGATACTTCACTCCGGGAATTTCAATCACACTTCCTAAATCCGGATTGCTGAACGCAGGCTACAGTATCGGGAATGACAGTTGGGCGAATGCGAATGCAACCAAAAACCGGTACATCTTCCTGTACTACGGCGTGACGTTCTAAAGGGCTTGAAGACAGCATTTTTTGCAGGGCAAAACAAAGGAGAGCGCAACAGAAGATCGTTGCGCTCTTTTTTTAGTGTTTCCCGGGAGCGCCGGCGTCTCGCGGGCTCTTTTGCAGGGTTTCGAAAGCCGCACTGCTTCCTATGTGGTTTAAAGCCGCCGGCGAGACGCCGGCGCTCCTAGCGGGAAAACGAATGATCAGATGGATGCTTCCCCGATCTCACCGGTCCGAATCCGCGTGCAGCTGTCCAATGCATAAACGAAAATTTTGCCGTCTCCGACTTCACCCGTCGAGGCCGCACTGCGCATGACCTCGACAACCTCTTCGGCCCGATCATCCGAGACGGCGACCTCAATTCTCACCTTGGCCGTCATTCCAACCCTGTATTCGAACCCACGATAACATTCGATGTAACCTTCCTGGCTGCCGGCGCCCCGTCCTTCGGTTATTGTGAACCCTGAAACGCCGATATCCATGAGTGCGGCCTGAACTTCCTGCAGGCGCTCGGGCCGAAGTATTGCCAAAACCATCTTCATAGCGTGACCTCTCCCACCAAAGTAATTCCCAGAAGGCAACGACATGTCTTTGACTAACGTCCACTCCCCTATGACTCTGCAAAGATCGCACCAACCGGACGCACAGAATTGGATTTTTGACATCGGAACGGCAAGACCATTGAAAGGAAAGGCTTGAACGCTTCGCGCACCGCTTCAGCGAATGGGGCACGCCACCATGCCTGGCCGACGATAACGTATCATTAATCAGTATCGGATACACAAATGTTACACTGCTGGCCGGAGGACACCAAAACAGCAGGGGCGGATTTAAAACGGCGGCGGACCTTTGAAAGGGTGTGCGTTCAAACCGGTCTCCGTGAAAATTTGAAGTCAGGTAAAACCGACGACCCCGGGCAAAAGCCGTGAGAATGAGAAGGTGCGCCGGGCTTCGCCGCCGGCAATGCCCTGGTAGGCGCCCTGGGACCGAAAGCGTAATTCATACACAAATGTAGTATGATTCGACGATATTAACTATTATGTCGGCAAGGCCTCACTCAATTTTCTCTTGATGTCTCTCGATCGGATGCAGTTTTTCCCATGTAAATCAGCAAGTTAGGCCCCATGGATCCCCCGTCCCACGGCTCGCCGGCGAATCTGGAACACATTTTGCATTGAAACAAGCGGGAGCAATAAGCGATGTCGCACAGAATAGGATTGTTGATCCTGATTTTGACGTTTGGTTTGACGCTGGCCGGACTTGTTGCCGTGCCCGCCGCGGCAGCGCAGGCACTGGACTCTGCGATCGTCCACCCAAACAGTCAAGCCGCCAATCCGGATCCGACCGTTTCGCTGAAAGAAGAACATCTTTCCGGGCAAAACGATCTTGCGATCAATATCGTCTGGATCCTGGTCGCCGGTTTCCTGGTGATGTTCATGCAAGCAGGGTTCGCAATGGTCGAAACGGGTTTCACCCGGGCCAAAAATGTCGCTCACACCATGTCCATGAACCTGATGATCTATGGAATTGGAATGCTCGGCTACTGGATCTGCGGCTTTGCTTTCCAGATGGGAGGCATTGGCTCCATTCCTTCATTAGGAGCCATGGCGGGTTTGAACCACGAACTGACCCTGCATTTTTCCAATAGGGTTTTTGGATTGGTCGGCCTGAAGGGCTTCTTTTTATCCGGCAGCTCTTATCCGAGCAGCGTCTTTGCACTCTTTCTTTTTAATATGGTTTTTATGGATACCGCAGCGACAATCCCGACCGGAACGCTGGCGGAACGATGGAAATTTTCTTCCTTTGTTATTTTCGGTTTTTTCATGGCCATGTTTGTCTATCCGCTATTTGCCAACTGGGTCTGGGGCGGCGGTTGGTTGGCGAAGCTCGGAATGAACTTCGGCCTGGGTCACGGTCATGTCGATCATGCCGGTTCATCCGTTGTTCACATGGTCGGGGGTGTAACTGCGCTGGCGGGCGCCATTGTCTTGGGTCCGCGTCTGGGAAAATTCACAAGGAGCGGGAAGCCAGTTGCCATTCCGGGTCACAACATTCCTATGGCGATCACCGGCACCTTTATCCTCGCATTCGGCTGGTTCGGTTTCAATGCAGGCTCAACTCTCGCAGGGACCGATCTGAAAATCGCGGTCATCGCAGTCAACACCATGCTGGCGTCGGCGGCCGGTGCATTTTCCGCCATGGTTTTTGTATGGAAACGCTATGGCAAGCCCGAGCCGAGCATCCTTGCGAACGGCTTGCTGGCAGGTCTTGTTGCGATCACTGCCTCCTGCGCTTATGTGAGCTGTATTGCTGCTGCGATCATCGGCGCGGTTGCCGGTGTGCTGGTCGTGGTTTCCGTGGTTTTTATCGAACGGGGGCTGAAACTCGATGATCCGGTCGGCGCGATCTCCGTGCACGGAACCTGCGGTCTGTGGGGCATTCTGGCACTCGGGCTCTTCGCGGATGGAACCTACGGCGATGGACTGAATGGAGTCGCCGGCCCCGTGCGCGGATGGCTGTATGGCGATTTCAGCCAGTTTGCAGCCGAATGCATCGGCTCCCTGGCCTGTATTCTGTTTGTATTCGGTGCTTCTTACGGCTTTTTTAAACTGATGGATCTCTGGATAGGAAATCGAGTTTCTCCGAATGTAGAGTATGAAGGTTTGGATGTCTCAGAGATGGGCGCGGTGGGATACCCGGATTTTGCACTTGCACCCGACATTCATTCGTCCTCCCAACCGAGCGCGAGAACGACGTTCCGCGCAGTTTCGTAGCTTTTTTCTTCCGTCGGGCTAAGCGGGAGAAACGGAGCGTTCTCATTCAAATTTAGCCGAGCTGATTTAAAAATATCGTCAGGGAGATGTGTGCCCTGAAGAAGGAGTAAACGTATGGCTGCAACAGAATCAAGAGCTGAGGTAGGAGGGATCACCCCTACCCTCGGGTTGACTGGTGTTACGATGAACGCAATGGCGCTGATCGCTCCCGGCGCTTTTTTGTGGATCACGTACCAGTTGCAGGCCGCTGCCACAGCGCCGAATGGAACTTCGGTGGCCAGCGACATCTGGGCCGGGATCGGACTGGCTCTGATTGTGGCATTCTTGACAGCGATCTCCTATGCGCAGCTGGCTCGGCTTTACCCGGAAGCGGGTTTTGGAAGCTGCTATTACTTTGCGGAAAAAGCGTTCCTCGACCGCGAAAACCGGGAGCATCATAAATGGGCGCGTTTGGCGAAGATCGTAACCGGTTGGGCCGCCCACCTGTTTTACTGGGTATATCCGGGCGTCATGGTTGCGTTCATGGCCACTTTGATCGGTTACATTTATACCGCGGTCACCGGCAAAAGCATTTCCGTCTTGGGGCTGAGCGTGATCGCCATTCTGTTTGCCCTGTTGACGGGATATATAGCAATTCGGGGCATAACGGGATCAACCATGACCTCGATCGTCATCAATATTGTGCAGCTGACAACGCTGGTTGTTTTCAGCGCTATTGCAATCTACTACAGGCTGACAATCCCTGCAGGAGCTGTCAAGTGGACTTTCAGCAGCGCCTCCGATGTGATCCTGCCGCACTCTTTTGTGGGCGTCATGATTCAGTCCACGATCGCGATCCTGATTCTGGTCGGATTTGAGAGCTGCACCGCGTTTGCCGCAGAAACGAAAAACCCGAGAAAGAACATTCCAAGGGCGGTAGTGCTTTCTCTCATTATTCAAGGTCTGTGTGCTTACCTGTTCGAGTATTTCGCAGCCGGTTACATGGTCGGCGACAAACTGGTCGGCAAGAATGCCGCCGGCGGGGTAATCACAGGCATGGACGCGGCGGCCGCATCGAGCGCTCCCATCGGCGATATGGCCATCCTGGTAGGCAACACGGTCCTTCACGGCATCGGGTTCGGACTGATGGTCACGATCGCGGTCACGGTGGCAATGGCCATACTGGGGACGACGCTGAGCTGCCTGAATACTGCGGTCCGCATCAGTTATGCAATGGCCAAAGACGAGGAAATGCCGGAAATTCTCGGGGCCATGCACGGCAGGTTCGCGACTCCGCACAGGGCCATCTGGGTCCTGGTTATTGTCTCGGCAGGAATAGCTCTTATCGGTGTGCAGTCGGTCGTTGGATTGACGGGGATTACTCTCGCATCGAATTTCGGGACGTTTGTTCTCTATGCGCTCACCTGCATATGGACGCTCGTAGCGTTCCACGGCCGAAAAGAGCGCAGCATGCTGAAGCATTCCTTGATTCCATGGTTGGGCGTGCTGACAAACGTAGCAATGTTGGTATCCATCCTTTACCTCTACATCATCGGAAATGCCGATTCAAAGCATGAAGCATTGATATGCTTCGCCCTCACGGGGGGGTGGGGCGCGATCAGCCTCATTTACGTGATGTTGACCAACGCACGAAAGCAGAAGACAGTTTTGGGCACGGTAGCGAGACCAACGGCGTAGAAATCTGAACGGCAGGGGTGGCCCTCGGTCGCCCCTGCTGCCCTCAAATTGCCTGCTTAGTGTCTGCGAAAGAAAACCAGAATTAGCCCGAAAACCAGAATGGTGACAAGCGCCGTCCAAAGGGCGATCCGAACCCCATGCAACCGTGCTTTCCATGGCGAAGCTGATTGCAGGCGGTCGCAGCGGCCCGTCATCTGCACTTTTTCGGGCGCTTCCAGTTCCGCCTTCATTTCAGCCGCTTTGCGATATCGGTCTTTGGGATCCCGTTCCATGGCATGCAGAATGATTTCTTCCAGTCGGGGGGAGATTTCCGGATTGAGTTTGCATGGAGCTTTGGGATCGCCGGCCAGGCGGGCGTTCATGATCAGGTACGGGCTTGTCCCCTCGAACGGCGCGGATCCGGTCGCCATCTCATACAGCATGGCGCCAAGACTGTAGATGTCGGTCCGCTCATCTCCACGTTTTCCTTTGACCTGTTCCGGGGCCATGTAATCCGGCGTCCCCATTGCGGGGGAGAAGCCGCTGAACGTCAGGCGCCGGAGTCCCGCCACCTTGGCAATTCCGAAGTCCATAACCCGAATGGACCCGTCGCCGCAGAGCATTACGTTTTCAGGTTTCAGATCCCGGTGCACCACGTTGAAGGAATGCATATAGTCGAGAGCGTCGGCGATCTTGGTTGCGATGCCCACCGCTTCAGCAAGGCTCATGCGCCCGCCCGTCAATCGTTGCCGAAGAGTTTGTCCTTCGAGGTACTCCATCACCATATAAGGCCTGCTTTTGTTCTCAATGGATGCAACGTGCAGAATCCCCGGGTGATTGAGGGCCTTGCCGATCAATTCCTCTCTCTCGAACCGGTCAAAAAAGCCGGGATCACTTTCAAACTGCATGAGAGGCACTTTAACGGCAATGTTCTGACCGGTATTCAAGTCTAATGCCTTGAAAATGGTCGCCATCCCGCTTCGGTTGATGACCTCGGTAATTTGGAACCGTTCATCCAAAATCTGGCCGGTCTCCAGTTCATAGCTCTTCGCGCTTTCACGCGGTTCGCGATAGTAGGGAACTCCCATGTGATAAAGAACCCGCTCGACCCGTTCAATCTGCGCAACCTGAACAGAGAGGTTATCTTCCGTTTTACGCTCTTCGGCGAGTGCAATCATCTGCCTGCAGGCTTCGTCGGGGGGAACGCTGGTGACAATATCCAGCATTTCACGTTCTGTCACGTGACTGTACAATCCATCCGTGCATTGGATCAGGTAATCTCCCCGATTCACTTTGACGTTGAAATAATCCACCTGAATCGTGAGATCGTGGCCGATGCTCCTGGTCAACAGCGACTTCAGCTGGCTGACCATCGCCTCCTGTTCCGAAATCAAACCGAGCTTCAGCTGCATGGCTACATAGGAATGATCGTTGGTTATCCTCCGTATCCGGCCTTGCTGAACGACATAGGCCCTGCAGTCACCGACATGCCCGATATTGACCTCATCGTTGCAGAATACCGAGATCGTAAGGGTGGTCGCCATCCGGTCTTTTTCTCCTGATTGCAAGCCGGCATCATAAACCGCCTGATTGGCAGAATTGAACATTTGCCAAATGATCTCGTTTGCCGCCGTAGCCGGTTTCACTTCATGAAATTTTTTCAATGCGGTCTCGACCGCCATCCGGCTGGCGACTTCTCCCTGGCCGTGTCCGCCCACGCCGTCTGCCAGCATCGCGACAGAATATCCAGGCCTGCCTTCTTCCGCCGCGTCATTTGTTTCCTCGGACTGGAAGAAAGCGAGATAGTCTTCATTATTATCGCGTACCGGACCTGTGGAAGAATGCTGAGCAAAAATAACTTTCATAAAACTTACCTGAATCGACAGACAGTTATGATACACCGGATTTCACTGTGAATCATACGCGCGGAGTTTCCCTGGGAGCGCGGCCGTCCCGGCCGCAGCGGCTGAAGGGGAAAAAAATGCGGCCGGGACGGCCGCGCTCACAGGCTTACCGTCGCGTGATGTAGTAATTCACGGCCGGAGTGACAATCAGGGACAGCACCATAGAGGCCGCAATCCCTCCGATCACGGCGATCGCCAACGGCTGCAGCATCTGAGATCCCGCGCCAATCGCCAGCGATAACGGGATCATTCCGGCAATGGTTGCCAGGGCAGTCATCATGATCGGACGCAGCCGGCGCTCCCCGGCTGCGATCATTGCGCCCTCGGCGCTCATCCCTTCCCTTCGGTATTTTTTATCTGCATCCAGCAGCAGAATCCCGTTTTTGGCGACAATCCCGATCACCATGATGAGCCCCATGAACGAAGAGATATTGAATGTCTTGCCCGTGATCAACAGTGCCACGAAAACTCCCGAGGTCGAGAGAAGCGCGGAAGAAAGAATTGCGATCGGCGCTGCGAAATCGCCGAATTCAAAGAGCAGAACGATGAACACCAGCACAACCGCAAATATCAGAACCACCACCAGGTCGCGGAACGAGCGCTGCTGTTCTTCGTAAGCGCCGCCATACTCCACGCGAATGGCCGGCGGAAGATTCAGCTTTGCGATCGCCTCCCTGACCGCCTCCATCCCGCTTCCCAAATCAATCCCTTCCAATCTGGCGGTCACCGCAACATCCTGCTGCAGATTGTCCCGCCTGATCTCGGTCTGCCCCGGTATCTGGACGATGCGGGAGAGAGAACCGAGCGTGGCTTTCTGTCCGGTGGAACTCCCCAGCACGGTATTGAGCATCGATTGCAGCGAAGAGCGCGTCGATTCCGGAAATCGAACCCGGATTGTGTATGCGCGCTCGTTGATGACGACGGGAGTCGGCGCCGGCTCACCCTGCATGATGGCGCTCGCGTCCAGTTCAACCTCTTCCGGGCTGAATCCGGCTCGCGTCGCAATGGTCGGATCGACCTGGAAAAGCGTGGCCGGACCGCTGATCGTGTTATCAATGCCATTGAGGATGTCGACAATCCCCTCCGTCTTCTTAATCGCGTCCGCAACCTTCGGCGCCCATTCGCGGAGCAACGCCTTGTCCTGGCTGAAGAGTTTGATCTCGATCGGCTCCGGCGCGCTTGTCAGGTCGCCGATCATGTCCTGCAGCAGCTGAACGAATTCCACCTGCAGCATAGGAAATTGTTTCCCAATTTTCTCGCGCAGTTCCGCCTCGATTTCGTCCACGCTTCGGTCGCGGTCCCTTTTGAGGCGCACGGCAAAATCGCCCGTATTCGCTTCTGTCACGGCGGCAAGACCCAGCTGCAGTCCGGTGCGCCTCGACGTGCTTTCCACTTCCGGGGTATTCCGCAGCATCCCCTCGACTTGAGTGAGAACGCGATTGGTCTCTTCGAGTGATGATCCGGCCGGCATCAGGTAATCCAGAATAAAGCCCCCTTCGTCCATGCTCGGCAGCAAGTCGGATCCGAGCGAGCGATAGCAGATGATCGACACTACGATCAGGATCAGGCACATCAATGCCGTGATCAAGGGGTGACGCAGAGCGCTCCGCAAAGCTTTCCCATAAAAGTTCGCCAGACGAGCCATCAACCCGTTGCCGGCGACATGCTTTCCGGGGTCCGGCCGTTCACTTTCAGGCTTTGATCCCGTGCGCCGTCCGCGAATCAGGAAATGACTCAATGTCGGGGTCCAGGTGAGCGCCAGCGCCAGAGAGGTCAACAAAGCCATCCCTACTGTCAGGGCCAGAGAACGGAAGAAAACTCCGGTCACGCCGGTGATGGATATGAGAGGCAAAAAAACCACAATCGGAGTCAGGGTGGAGCCGACCAGAGGCGTGGTGATTTCGCTCAGCGCGCTGCGGACCGCTTCCCCGCGGGTCTGCCCCGAATCGCGATGCATGATTATGTTCTCAACGACGACAATCGCATCGTCGATAATGAGTCCGACCGCAGCCGCAAGCCCTCCGAGGGTCATCAGATTAAAACTCTCGCCCGTTGCCCTTAGGCCGATGAACGTCAGCGCCACAGTCGCGGGAATCACGAGACCGGCGACCAGAGAGGTTCCCCAATCGCGCAGGAACAGCACCATGATCAGCGAAGCCAATACGAGCCCGACTAGGATGGCGTCGCGCACGCTCTTGATCGAATCCTGGACAATCTCCGACTGGTCGTACCACGATTTCAGTTCGATTGTGGAGGGGAGACTCTTGCGAATACTTTCGATCTCTTTATGCACCAGGTCGGCAACCATCACGGTATTTCCGGACGGCTGCCGGTAGATATTCAGCAGCACCGCGGGATTTCCATTTGCAGTGACGATCGTATACACAGGCTTGTACGAGCTTTGCACCGCGGCTATATCGCCGATCCGCACCGGAATCCCCGCCGCAGTGGTTTTCACGACAATGTCGGAAATCTCCTTTGCATTCTTTGCCTGGCCGCTTACCAGAGCCAGCACGAGTTCATGGCTGCTTTCCATCATTCCCGGCGAATCGATCATGTTGGAGCGGCGGATCGCTTCGAGAAGGCCGGGAATGGTCACGGAAGTCTGAACCAGTTTTGCTGGGTCCGGCTTGATTTCGAATTCCGGCTCCTGTCCGCCTTGTACTACGACTGTGGATACACCGCTCAGGCGGTTCAGGCGCGGCCTGAGGTCGTAATTGGCCGTCTCCCACATGGTAGTTTGCGGAACGGTTTTGGATGTGAGGCTGTAGCCCATGATCGGGAAAGCGGCGAACGTCAGGCGGTTTGCGGTGACTTTGGCCGTGGATGGCAGGGCGGAGCGTGTTTCGGCGACGGCGGCATTGACCAGATTGAGAGTCTGGAACATGTCCACGTTCCAGTTGAAGAAGAGATTTACCTCGGCGGTGCCGCGGCTGGTCAGGGAGCGGATGCGTTCGAGCCCCGGGACGGTGTTCACCGCCTCCTCGATCGGCCGGGTCACCGTGACCAGCATCTGATCGATCGGCGCCACTCCGTTATCCACTCCAACAATGATGCGGGGGAAATCGGTAGAGGGGAAGACCGCAATGGGGATGGAAAAGGCAAGATAAATCCCCACACCGACGCACGTCAGGATAAGAAATATGATCGGCTTCGAATGGCGCGCACTCCAATGTTCTGCTGGCATCATCAAACTCCGTTGGTTTGAGCCGGGACGCCGGTGCTCCCGGCCTAATCCTTTGCCCCTGGTCTTTCGACTTTCACTTTAGTCTTGTCCTGGATTCCAAATCCGCCGACCGTGATGACCTGCTCGCCCTCAGCAAGTCCGTTCAAGACCTGCACCTTGCTACCTTCACGAATTCCCGTCTCGATCTTGTGTTCGCGAGCCAGGGAATCCGGACCCACGACAAGCACCGCATCTCCCGTTCCTTCCTGCGAGGGGAGGATAGCTGCGGCGGGAATCACAAGCGCATCTTTGATTGTTTCCGCCGTGATTGAAACCTGGACTGTTGCGCCCGGACGCAGGTGCCCGCCGGGGTTCGCCCCTTTGACCCAGACTTCAGCCGTTGTGCTGCTTGGATCCAGGGCAGGGCTCACCACCGTAACCTTGCCGCGGAGTTCGACGGAGCCGAGCTCTCCGGTGATGGTTGCATCGTTTCCAACCTTCAGATACCGGAGCTCGCCGATGGGAATGCTGGCTCTGGCAACAAGGCTGGAGATATCCATGACCGTGAGCAAAGGCGCATTCGTGCCGGCCATCTCGCCGGCATACAGCGGCCGGTCGGTGACAATTCCGTTCATGGGGCTGTAAATTTTGGAGTACTGCAGCAGCACTTCGGCTGCTTCCTGATGTCCTCTGGCCGCTTCCACTTGCGCCTCCGCCGCCCGGGTTTGAGCCTCCTTGCCGGACTTCTGGAGAGATTCCAGGTGCTTGCGGGCAATCTCATACTGATCACGAGCCTGAATGTATGCCACTTGTGCTTCATCCAGTTGCTTGCGCGGGACCGCCCCTTCGTCGAAAAGCTTCTTCCTGCTTTCATATACTTTCTGCGCGGCATCGAGGGCTTCCTTACTCGATTGGACATCGCTTTCAGACTTGACGACCTCGTCCGGCAAAGCCGCAGTGGTTGTGTTCCGGAAATTTGCCCTTGCCTGATCGAGATTCCCTTTGGCTTCGAGCGCCGCTGCGGCGAGATCCCTGTTTTCCAGGTCGGCAAGCAGCTGCCCTTTGCGGACGTGATCTCCGCGATTGACGTAGAACTGCCGGATTGGCGCATTGATCTTTGGAGTTAAGGCGGCTTGGTCACCTGGATACAGGATGCCCTGCGCCTGGATGATTCTGAGGATCGAATCCCGTTGAACTGCAGCCGTCTGAACCGGCACGACCGGCTCCGGCTCCTTCTCCCCCGGCTTTGAACAGGCTTCGATAAAAACGAGCAGAGCGAAAATGATCGCTGTGGTTCCCGTATGGATTCTGTGGCTTGGCATGATTAGTAATTCCCCGTCAATGTCTGAATGGTTGCGACCGCGATTCGATACCGGGACAGCCCGTCATCATAGGCGTTGCGCGCCTGAGCGAGGGTGCTTTGCGCATCAACGACCTCCAGAACAGTCGACTCTCCGGCCTCATAACGCAAATCGGTAAGCCGCAGGCTCTCGGTCGCCAGATCGAGCGATCGTTTCAGCGAATTTAATTGCGCTTGAGCGGCCGTGGCTTCCAAATACGAGGTGCGCAGGCTTGAGTTCAGTTCCCGTCGAGTCAGGGTAAGATCCAGCTGGGCCTGCTCTCGCCTCAATTCAGCCTGGTGGATTTTGCTGCGGGTGGTCCACCAGTTGAATACCGGGATATTCAGGGTAGCCTGCGCGGCCGAGCCGAACCGTTTATGTCCCTCTTCGTCCTGAACGGCAAATTGATTGGCGTTGATGCCGAAATAGTAGTCCAGCGAAAAAGAGGGAAGGTATCCGCTGCGCGCGAGTGCCACTCCTTGCTGTTCTTGAGTCAGAGTCGCTTGAGCGACGTGCAGGTCGGGACTTGTCTCACTTGCCAAAGCCTGAATCTGATCGAAGGATGCAAGAGACGGAGCGGAATTGAGGTCATCCACGACGGTGAAGTCTGTAGTCAGGTCGGGAAAAATCAGGGCCGCCAGCGCGAGCTTGTTTTTTTCCACAGCCAACTGCGCATCCTGCACATCCCGCTCGCGCTGCTCGGATGTCAGTTGCGCCTTCACCACGTCGGCGCGGGCGACTTCTCCGCCTTTTTGCAGTTTCTCGGTCAGGGCAACAAAACGTTGCGCTTCGCTCAAAATCTGCTGCGCATTGGTGAGATGCCTCTGCGCGGTTATGATCCCGTAATAGTTTTGAAATACCGTCCCGACGATCCCGCGCAACGAGAGGTCTTTTTTGGCAGCCGCCACCGCTTGTGCCGCGACTGCCTGTCGGTACTCTGCGATCTTGGTTGGCGTATAAACGTCCTGGTGCACGGTGGCCTGGCTGTTGTAAACGTGCACTCCGTCGTTTGAGACAAATATCCCCGACGGCGTTCCGTTGCCCTGCGTATAGATGTACTGGTTGAAATAATTCGCCGATGGATAGAGAGCCATCTTTGCAACGTAGCGATCGATGCGGGCGAGATCGACCGCGAGCGAAGCCGATTGAAATTGCGGGCTGTAGCTGCGCGCCCGCTCGATGGCAGTCTTGATGTCGATTGCGACCGGCGCTTGCTGCGCTGTGAGGACGGCCGTATTGAACAGCCACAATGCAATACTGATCAGGATCGGCGGTCTGGCGCCGCATTTTTTACGCATAAGATCCCCTATATTGAACCAACCGTGCCGGGAACCGTGCCGGAATTCCGCGCAAGCCGCTCGGAAGCGGAGCCTGCCCTCATCACCCAAGCGGCAGGCTCTGCTTCAACGGAATGCGAATGCCCGGCCGGTTCCGGTACGGCTTATTTTGCCTCAGGTCCGTAGACAAGAACTCGAAAGGAATTAGGAACCATCTTGGGACGCGGCGGTCTCTGCCCTGCACCGGGCTGAGCCGCAGGCGCTTCGTAATCGGCTGCCGCCAGATAGATTCTGTGGGTTTTCGGATCGAGAGCCATCGTCCGGGCGCCCCGTGCCGTCTGGAGAACCTGGACGACCGTCAATTTATCCGGGCCGTCCTCATGCGCAATGGTCACGGTCCCATCCCCGCAGGACGCAAATGCGAGCTTTGTTTCCGGGTCGAAGGCATTTGCGTCTACTCCGGCTCCGATCGGCACAGTTGTCACAACCTTGCCCGAAGTGCTGTCCATCATCACCATCAATTTCTCGGCGCCCAGAAACAGCCGATGCGCTGCAACATCGATCGCCATTCCGGATGCGCCTTCACCCGGAGCGATCGGCCAGGTGGCAGCCACCGTGTGGGTTTTGGTGTCGATAACCACAACTCCGTTCATGGCGATGCCTCCATTCTGATATCGGCCGAAAGGCTTCCCCGGCATTACTCCACCGCGGCTTGCCGGAGAGTCCCGCCATCCGGCATTCGTCCTCGACAATCAGCATTGCAAATGTGCGACTTATCTTACATCTCTTACGTTAGAAATCTGTTAAATTTCCTTTATTGTCCACTACTCCTGCCGGCGCAACGATGACGGGCATAAAATAACTGCCCAAAAAAGAAAAACGCCACAGATTCCACAGATTTCACGGATAATGATTTGTGAAATCTGTGGAACCAGTAGCGTTTTTTGTTTTGGCTTTCCGTATCCGGCTTTTTAGTCGAGCTCCACTACGACCTGGCCCGACTGAACGCTGTCCCCTTCGTGCACATGGATTGCGGCAATCTTGCCTGGTCCGGGCGCGGTAATATTCGTCTCCATGTTCGAGAGCATGCCGCCGGGAATCTGGCTCTCGAAAATTTCGGTTTCCACACCGGTGATGTTCGAAAGGAATTCCTTATAGCGGGGCCGGATCGTGTTGAAATACTTCTTGAGGTTCAGAAGACACTTCTTGTCGACCCGGGTATCGAAGCCGGTCCCTTCGAGCATCTCGACCAGGCTCTCGGTTGGATTGTGGCCGGGCCCGAGGCTGAGCGAACTGATTGCGGTATCCACTCCGTCCGCACCGGCTTCAATGGCCTTCATCAGGCTCACCATGGTGACCCCGGTCGTGGCGTGCACGTGGACCTGAACACGCACGTTCTTTCCGCAGGCTTCTTTGATTCCCTTGACCAAATCGTAAGCCGGAATCGGCGTACAGGCCGGCGGGTTGGAGAAGAAGTGAATTGAAGGGACCAGACGGATTGAGGTCGCCCTGGGTCTTTACATCGAGCGGCGAATGATCCCAAGGTCGAATGAAGTATCCTGCTCCATTTTATTCCTCCGGTTCAGTTTCCCCAGCAAATATCCAGTGCGGGGATCGCCGTGCAGGTACGTGATCAAAGGCGAAGGGGCAGGGAACCCGTTGTGAATCAATAAATCTTTAAAAGGAAGAGAGAAAACATGTTTAACAGCAAAAACCTGATTTGGGCCGCAACTGTAATCCTCCTTTTGATTGCCATTCCGGTAATGGCAATGGAAGGGACCGCCAAATTTGTCGTTACAGACACCGTGTCGGTCGCTGGAAGCGTACTCAAACCCGGGGCATACGACGTCAAGTGGGAATCCAGCAGCTCGGAAGCGTCGGTAGTTTTCATGTCTCAAGGAAAAGCGGTGCTCAAAGTCCAGGGCAAAATTGAGGAACTGAACGAGAAAAACGATTCGAATTCCCTGCTCATCATGAAGGATCCCTCCGGCAAACCTGTCCTGAAGGGTCTTCAATTCAGCGGGAAAAAAATCAGAATCACTTTTTAACCGTTCTGTGCGCTTCGTGCTGTCAGCGCGGGGATTATTGATCCCCGCGCCCCACAATCGACGTATCCGTGTGAATCGATAAAAATCCGCGGTTCCCGCTTTCCTACGAATTGCTTACGAAACCCGCATACTCGGAAAGCCTGCTGGAATATTGAGCCCGCCGGAGCTTCATCAGTGCGTTCTCTTCGATCTGGCGAATCCGCTCTCGGGTAACCTGGAATTTTTCTCCGCATTCCTGCAGGGTGTATTCCTTTCCCGTTTCATTCATGCCGTACCGCATACGCACGATTTCCTGCTCGCGAGGGGATAACATTCGCAAAGCGGAACTCGCCACCTCACGAAGGCTATTAGCGATGATCGGTTCATCCGGCGGCACCGCGTTTTTGTCTTCAATGAAATTGTTCAGAACCGAATCCTTGTCCGCGGGCATGCATGCCTCAAGCGACATCGGCTCCTGAGCCGCTTCGAAAATCTGGACCACCTTTGAAACGGTGGTATTCAATTCTTTGGCGATTTCAACTTTTGACGGCTCTCGACCAAGGCGTTTCTTGAGTTCGTTTGTGGCTTTCGTGACCTGGTTAATGGCTTCCACCATATGAACCGGCACTCGGATGGTCCGCCCCTGATCCGCGATCGCGCGCGCAATGCTTTGCCGAATCCACCATGTCGCATAGGTTGAGAATTTGTTGCCCAGTCGGTAATTGAACCTGTCCACGGCTTTCATCAGACCGATATTGCCTTCCTGGACGAAGTCCAGAAAATCTATTCCCGGGTAGGAATATTTTTTCGCAATGCTGAGGACCAGCCGTAAATTGGACCGCACAAACTGATCTTTGGCCTCGAACATTTCGGCTTTGTTTGCGGCAATGGATTTGAGAATTCCGCGCAGATCTTCGGTGTTCGTGAGATATTGCTCCTCGAGCGCACGATGACAGGCGCGAGCATCCCGCGCGGATTTCCGGCCGGCGTTACGCTTCCGTGCAAGACCCTTCGCCGCGCGCTGCGCCTGTTCCATCCGGCGCAGGACGTCCTCCATACTGCCGATTATCCAATTGATCTGGTCTTCCCTAAAATCGATGCGTTGCAGGCATGCGAAGACCGCATCCCGGTTCAGATCTTTGTTCCTTTTGCCACTGTGCGCTTTGCATAATGCAAACCGGTACTTGCCCTCAAGCTTTTGGAGCTGCACGATGATTTTGTGAACTGCTTTTAATCGAGCCCGGGCTCGTTCTTCACAGGAAACCTCGCTCTCTGTTCCGCGCTTTTCCATTCCGGATGCGATGACTTTGGATTCGGCAGGTTGCAGATCGTCCGCCATTTCCATGATCCCGGAAGAAGCGATGGTTGTCAGCGATAAAAGTCTGAGCACGTTGTGCTTTGCCGTTTCGAGCCTCTTCGCCAGGGAGAATTCCTGTTCTCGCGAAAGAAGCGGAATTCTGCTCATGCTTCTGTAATAAACATAAAGAGGGTCGGACAAATAGGGAGCGGAGCCTGTCTCTTCTTGAGCCGGGCGGCTTTCATCGGAAATCTCCTCGAAGCCGATTCTGTCGTTATCTATCTCCATCGATGAGGAAAATCTTCTACGGACGTCCACTGCTTCCGTTTCCGAATCGATGGGTTCGTAGTCAGTCTCTTCCAGCAGGTCGTTGTGTCTCAGTTCGATCATGGTCCGTTTTATCCTCGCACTTGAATTTAGACAGGCCCATTAGAGCATCAAGGAGGCTGGGGCTGATATCCGAAGAAATACCATTTTATTGATAGGTATTTACACCCAATGCTGCCCCGCCGGTCGCAACACAGTGCCTGGACAACCGGGGACGTACCCCTTTTCGCCAGCGCATTTCCGGCTCCGGCGAAAGATATGCCGGTGAAAAGGGGAACGTCCCTGCTATGCGGTATTCAAAACACTGGCGAGCGACCGGCCGGAGAACCGCGCCTTGCATGAGGGAGTACGTGGGATTTACCGCTTGTCGTAAACCTGCGGGTTCACACAATGCGGCAAACGATCCCCTTTCAAGCCCGCGATCAGATTTACTGCAGCCATGACCGCCATCTTAGTGCGGGTCTGATGGCTGGCGCTTGCGATATGCGGCGCGATGATAATGTTATCGAGCGCCAGCAATGGATCGTCAGGTTTGATCGGCTCCGGTTCTGTGACATCCAGCGCGGCATAGGCGATTGTACCGGACGAGAGGGCACGGTACAGCGCCTCGGGATCGACCACTGGTCCGCGCGCGGTGTTGATTAAAATGCCGCTGCGCTTCATCATCCGGAGGCGCGCATCGTTCATGAGATGATACGTCTGTTGCGACAGCGAAGTGTGGAGTGAAACGAAATCCGCTTCACGGAGCAATGTCTCCAAATCGGCATATTGCGCGCAGTACTTTTGCTCGGCCTCGAGTTTGCGCCCGGGATCGAAATAGAGAATGCGCATATCGAAACCCTGTGCCCGCTTGGCCAGCGCTTGCCCGATCCGCCCGAATCCGACAATACCAAGAGTCGCACTGCTTACGTCCGGCCCGAGAAAGTCGATCGGCCCCCATGTCTTCCATTTGCCTGCGCGGGTGAACCTGTCTCCTTCCACCACGCGACGCGCCGCGGCCATCAAGAGCGCCCAGGCAAAATCGGCTGTAGTGTCCGTCAACACTCCCGGGGTATTTCCAACCGGAATGCTGCGCGCGGTTGCCGCCGGAATGTCTATGTTGTCAAACCCGACCGCCATCTGGCTGATGACTTTCACCTGAGGCCCCATCGCATCCATCAAATTTTTGTCGATCCTGTCGGTGAGCAGACAGAGCAGCGCATCGGCCCCGCTGGCTTTTTGGATTAAGGTCTCATAGGGCGGGGGAAGAGGTTCCTGCCACACTTCGACATCGGCTTCCTGCCGCGCCATCTCCAATCCTTTTTCCGGAATGATGCGGGTTACAAATATCCTGGGTTTTGCCATGGGACTCCTTGTAAGAAGGGCAAGAATAAAACAAAAAATCGCCGGATTACATGGATTTCGCCGATGCCAACACTACGCCCCATGCTAGAGTAGGAATTGCGGAAATTGAACGCCCCCACCCGGAGGAAGCTTGATGCAATCTGCTTTGGAGGGCACGCTCAAAAAGATTTCCTGGCGGCTTATCCCGCTCCTGTTCCTCTGCTATATCATCGCGTACATCGACCGGATCAATGTCAGCTTCGCCGGGCTCCAGCTTCAGAAAGCCTTTGGTGTGGACCCGGCCGCGTACTACAGGATTTTTGGCTGGGGCACGGGACTATTCTTCGTCGGGTATTTCCTGTTTGAGGTGCCCAGCAACCTGATTCTCCATCGAATCGGCGCAAGGATATGGATTGCACGCATCATGGTTGTCTGGGGAGTAGTTTCTTCCTCCATGATGTTTATCAAACATCCCGCCGGATTTTTTCTGATGCGCTTCCTATTAGGTGTCGCGGAGGCGGGTTTCTTCCCCGGCATTATCCTGTACCTGACTTACTGGTTCCCTTCGAGTGATCGGGCCCGCACGGTGGCACTCTTTTCAACTGCCGCAACTCTATCCGGCTTCGTCAACTCTCCGATATCCGGCAAGCTGCTGCAATTTGATGGATTCAAGGGATTGGCGGGATGGCAATGGCTTTTCCTCCTCGAGGGGATCCCGGCCGTGATCGTGGGAATGGTAATCCTGTGCGTGCTGCCTGACGGACCGCGGAAGGCGCGCTGGCTCTCCGCGGAGGAAAAGGGCCGGCTTCTTTCCGCGCTGGAGGAAGAAAATAAAATCAGCTCCGGCAGGCGACTCGGCGTGCGCGACGCATTTGCCAGCGGCCGCATCTGGCTGCTCTGCGCAATCTATTTTCTGCTCAATGTCGGGGGATACGGCTTCGAAATGTGGCTGCCGCAGATCATCCGCAGCTTCTCGAATCTGACTGAATTCAAAATCGGCCTGCTGAACGGAATTCCCTATATTGTCACCACAATCGTCATGGTTTTGAATGGACGTCATTCAGACCGGACAGGCGAGCGCCGCTGGCACGTGGCGGTTTCTGCTCTCGCCGGAGCTCTCGGGTTTATCGCCAGCGCGCACGCTCCGAATATGGCGCTGTCCCTGGCAGCGCTGGCTCTGGCGTTCGCGGGTGTCAAGGGGATGGTCGGGCCGTTCTGGGCCCTCAGCACGGCATCCTTGAGCGGGACCGCCGCGGCTGCGGGAATCGCGTGGATCAATTCCGTGGGCAACCTGGGTGGGTTCGTCGGCCCGACAATCGTGGGATATATCAAACAGGCGACCGGCAGCTATGCGGGGGCTGTTACTACGCTGGGATGTGCGCTGGTAGTTCTCGCCAGTCTCGCAATCATGCTACGGCCGGAGCCCGGCAAATCCGATCCATCGTATATGCGTTTGCACCAGTCGAGTTCCGTCGAGCCTTCTGAGAAATAGGAACTCAGACCCAGCCGCTTCGAGAGCTCGAGGAAGATCTGATAATCGGATTTTGATTCGCCCAGGGGTTCGATGCATTTGTGCTGAAGGGTGATGATGCGGTGATTGAGCTTGTTGAAGTTGTGGATAATGTGCCCTCCGGCATTGCACGTTTCACCGATGTCCCAGCGCTCGAAATTTGTGCAGGCGGGCAAGATAATATCGGCAAACTTCGTTTCCCCTTCCATCCAGATAGACTGGTTCACCACGAATTCCAGCTTGGGAGTCCGGTAAGCCTTTACGTATCGGTTTGTGTTGTTCATCGTGGCGATATAAGAGCCGCCGTACTTGTAGTACATCTTGACTGGGGAGTTGCCGGGAGCGGGGTAAGCAAACTTGAAGAACTGGCCTTCGATTGTCCTGGTGTTGTTGGGATAGCCTTCCGCGTGACCATCCAGGATGGCTTCGGGAACATTCAGCCGCGGCACTCTCTGCAGCACGGTGGTCATTGCCGGGAGTTGAAACATGCGCTGGTAGAGATAAATCGCCGAGGCGGTTCCTTCGATATCGCCGGAAATCCCCCCCTCGGCATAGCCTGGGAAGTAAAACCGCGTGTCCATCGGTGTCCCGACGGACATGTTGCCCATGTTGATTCCGGGCTTGCCGAGGCCCTGCATCGCCATCAGGCAGACCATGGAGCGCGCCCATTCCAGGCCGGTGGCGCAGCGGCAGGCGCCGCCCAGCTGGTTGCCTCCTCCGCCTGCGCCAAGATAGGTTTTCTTGGTTCCCCATTCCCTGGCCAGCGCCCGGACGTCTTTAGCCGGGACGCCGGTCTCGCTTTCCTGCCACTCGGGAGTTTTGGGAATGTCGTCTTCCTTGCCCAGGATGTAATCCTTCCACGCGTCAAATCCGGTTGTGCGCGTGGCAACATATTCCTTGTCGTATAGGTTTTCAGTATCCACACATATGCGATGGCCAGAGCCATCGCGTTGCCCGTATCCGGCCTGGGCGCGAGCCATTTTCCGCCCATCAGCGCGGCAGTGGGATCGAAGTAAGGATTGATGTGCACCGTTTTGACGCCCAGCTCCTGCAGCCACTGGCGACGGACGGTGCTCTCGAATGCGCCATAGGAACCCGGATTCGTTTCCGGATCACTGCTCCAGAAAACCATCATTTCACATTCTTTCAAAGCGTCCTCAACCGTCCCGTAACCCTCAGCGCCCCCCTGGCGCATGCTGTTTCCCCAGTGGTGTGCCGCTCCCCAGAACCATCCTTCCCAGCTATCCGGATTGGGAATGACCGCAGTCGCTCCTATCGCGTTCATAAAACGGCGGTGGGCGCTCAGGTAGTAGCCGACGTTTCCCCAAGTGTGGTGCGACCCGGTGCTGCTCATGATGGAACCCGGGCCATAGTCCCGCTTGACCCGCTTAATTTCGCCGGCAACGATATCCAGGGCTTCATCGCGTCTGTCTTCTTCTGCTGGGCGCACCCTGGGAGAAGGAGGCTGCAGCCCAGAGCCGCGTCGCTGAAGCCCAGGCAGATATCGGGCTTGGAATGAATTCCGCTTTTCGACATGATTTTGCCGCGGCTAAAAAGAAAGTATCTGCCGACAGAATTGTCCAGGAGCTTTATCTGGGCTGTGAAATTCTTTTCCTTTAGACGAGTCTTGAATGAGGTGCTCGTTCGCGCTTTTTGCTTCATCAGCTGTGAAGCGGCAAAAAGCAAAACGCGAAGCTTGATTTTGGATGTTTCCACATTCGCCTCGGGTTTGATGGATCCTGTTTTACTCAGTGCCTTTCCGGCCGCTGCTGCTCCAATTCAGATTTCCGATCAAATCTCTTATATCTTTATTTCAGGTGTTCCTGGTCCAGAAGTGTCACAGCTTTTCCGCAAAATATGAGAAGAATGCAACAATCTTTTATTTGCGATACAATCGGCGATCATCTTATGACAATACGTTTGCCACGAATAGGCTAATTTGATGCGCCACTGTTGGCTTTCTCTTATTTGGGGCGGCATCAGGGCAAACCAAAAGGTTCATGAGCGGATATGGAGGACGCGCAGATGCAACCAGCAGCAAAGACCTGGGCAGAAATGACGTGGCAGGAAAAACGCGAGGCGAGGTTCAAACAATGGCTTGCCGCTCCGGGCGTTCAATTTGTCAGCGCCGAAGCGGAAAAGCTTTATAAGCAAAGAGTCACGCGATTCATCAAAGCGATAAAGATGGAAGAACCGGACCGTGTTCCGGTAATGCTGCCAACCGGCAGCTTCCCGGCCTACTACGCCGGAAGCAGCTTCTACCAGATTATGTATGACTACGGCGAATTGAAAAGAGCCTGGATCAAGTTCATGGATGACTTTGGAGACATGGACACGTTCATGGGGCCCGGCTTGATCCCGTCGGGAAGGATCCTCGAAGCCCTTGACGCCAAGACCCTGAAATGGCCCGGCCACGGGGTCGGCAAGGACGTCACGATGCAGCAGATTGTCGAAGGCGAGTACATGAAGGCCGACGAATATGATTGGCTGATGATGGATCCCACCGATTACAATCTGCGGGTTACCTTGCCGCGCACCAATGGACTTTTTGAGCCTTTCAAGAAATTGCCGCCCCTTCGCTTTTTCATCATGGGCCAAAGCTGGGTCGCACTTCTGGCAGATCCTGAAATCCGGAAAGTTTTTCAGACGTTGATGGATCTGTCGGATGAGTTCAAGCAGCATCAGGCGGCCATAATGGAAGTGAGCAACATCTCGATAGCCCGAGGATATCCATCTCTTTTCGGCGGAGTAATGGCTCAGGCGCCCTATGATTATTTCGCGGATATGCAACGGGGGACCAAGGGCATCGTCACCGATCTGTACCGGCAGCCCGATAAACTGCTCGAGGCGATTGATATCCAGCTAAACCTGACGATCAATACGACCATCAAGAATTTCCCAATGACAAATTGCCCCATTTGCATGATGCCCCTTCACAAAGGGGATGACGCGTTCATGTCGGATAAGCAGTTCGAGAAGTTTTACTGGCCTTCTCTCCGGAAGCTTTTCCTGGCTATGATTGAAGAAGGGCTCGTGCCGTTCCCATTTGCCGAGGGGAGATACAACAATCGATTGACACAGATCACGGACACCCCCAAAAGCAGTGTGGTCTGGTACTTTGACCAGACGGATATGGCCCAGGCAAAGAAATTTCTGGGCAATGTCTCCTGTATTGTCGGCAATGTGCCCGCGTCGATTGTAATGACCGGAACAGCGAAACAGGTAAAGGATAATTGCCGCCAGCTCATTGAGATCTGTGCTCCGGGCGGCGGCTATATCTTGGCCGGCGGCGCAAGCATCGATAAAGGAAATATCGAAAACCTTCGCGCCATGATGGAAGCAGCGTACGAATACGGGACCTACAAATAGAAGACCACTCCCGGTGCGTGATTTTGGCAGATCTCTTTATTTACCCTGGTGACGGAGCGGATCCGATATTGGGACGACCGTCCAAGACTGTGGCAAAATCGGTTTTGGCCGGGAGCGCCGCCGTCCCGGCGGCTTAATTTGCGGCGTTGCGGATGCCGCACCGCTCCCTATAAGCCGCAAACTTCCCGCACTTCCAAGGGTTTCTTTTCAGTGGACGAGCTTTCCGTTCATAAATGTGAATGTGATCGCGAACGGTCCGGGCTCATCCACTATCCTGTAATCTGCGGGCACTTGAAACAGGCTCGGATCCGGTTCGCCGCGAACGATGTCAAAAGATGCTGCAGTCTCATCTCCCGAGCGTGGATCACTTGTTTTCCTGAAGGGAGGCATTGCCGATCCCGGGGCAGCCCATTCTTCGGAAGTGATCGTACCCGGGCGATCGTTGCCCATGCTGCTGCCCGCAGGATAGGTAGTGGTCGTGCGTTTTCCTTCCAGAGGGAGGCCCTCGATTACTTTTTCGCCCAGCGATTCCATCGAACGCTGAGGACGGGTGCCGTCGGCTGGACCGGGCGTTTGGATGGGAGGATTTGTGGTTGTGTCCGTAATTGGATGCTGCGAGGGTTGCCTTGGGATGACTTTTATGATTCCCCGGTGAGCCACTCGATGCACAGTATCGAGTATATAGTGATACCCCGCTACCGAATCCATTATCTCGATTTGAGAGGGCAACACATACTGGCGTGGTAAATTATAAGGTCTTTTAAAAGGATATTCCGCATGGAATCTTCCAGCGGAATCCTTGCATTGCAGGACCGCGGGTGTTTGCGTCTCGATATCGGTGCCATCCGCCAGCACCTGGTTTTTCTGGAATACCCTCTTTAAGGAATAGGGATCCCCCAAAAACGCCGGCACGGGGCCCGGCTCCATTTTGTAGGTGGCCCGTATGTCGATTCCTCCGTCCGGGCGAACTGTCATCGAGCTGGTGACCATCGAAGGCATTATCTGCCCGTAACAAGGAATTACGCTTATTGCCAACGCAACAAGAACTATGAAAACGAAGGTTTTCATGTCGGATTCTCCTTTGCTTTGCAATAAAGCAGCCGGCTTTAGCTCCGGATTTTTTGTAATCCTATCATATTTCTTATGAACCCGCTAATAGAGAACCGACCAAGGTGGTGTTGCCTGACAGTTCGTTCTGTCCTAGCGCGACTGTTCCGTGATCGCTCCAAAGACGGCAGCACGCCATTGGAAATTATTCTTTGGATACTTTAATCAGGACATCCTTGGGCAACGCCAGCTTGGATTCCACTTCGATCGTCTTAATAATCCCCACCGGAACCGGACAAGCCGCATGGAAGCAGTGCTTCATGCCCATCTGGAGTGTTTGCGGAGTCGATCGCCGGCATGAAATTTCCAGCAGTGGATTGACCTCGGTCAGCTCTTGAGCAAGTTGCTGAATCGCTTGACAATCACTGGCCATCGCCAGCTTGCACACTTTGCCTTCCATCGACGCCACGACAGTTGTAATATGACCGCAAATGCCGGCATTGATTTCCGTCTTTGACATTCTTCCTCCTGTATCGAACCGGGAAACGCCCGGTCTCTAAAATTTGCACAGATTGCATGAATGAAATCAAGGGCAGCATATTGAATTTCCTGCTTTAAGACTCCGGCATTTTGTGGCAAAAGGAAGAGAACTCAAGAGGTGGGAGGCTGAATGCGAAAGAGATCGATCCGCCCCGGCATCGGGGTTTTGATGGCAGTCGTGTTGGCCAGCTGTCTTTGGGCGAACTGGCCGCAGTGGCGCGGGCCCGAATTGAACGGCGCCGCGCCGAAAGCCCATAATCTTCCCGTCACCTGGTCCGATTCCCAAAACATCCAGTGGCGCACGAAACTGCCGAGCTGGAGCGCGGCGACGCCCGCCGTCTGGCAGGATTGGATTTTCGTTACCTCCGCCGAGGAAGGATCCCCGCGCCTGCGCAGCGAAATCCCCGGGGATGCAACACGCGACAAGATTTTCCTGATCGCAATTGACCGCAAGGACGGTTCTATCCGATGGCAGCGGCAGATCGATTCCGGCAACCAGCTCTTCCGGAAACAGAATTCCGCCTCCCCTTCTCCCATAACGGACGGCCGCTATGTCTGGATTATGACGGGTAACGGCAAGCTCACCTGTCTCACGCTGGATGGGAAGGAGGTCTGGAAGCGCGATATCCAGGCCGAGTATGGGAAATTCGGCCACAACCATGGGTATGCCTCGACTCCGCTGCTCTACGGCGAGCGGCTCTACATCCAGGTTTTGCACGGGATGCATACGCACGACCCGTCCTATGTATTTGCGGTGGACAAGAACACAGGCCAAACACTATGGAAGGTGGACCGTCCTACCGACGCCAAAATGGAGTCTCCGGACAACTACGCAACACCGCAGATGGCGCGAGTGGCAGGAAAACTGCAACTCGTGATCTCCGGCGCCGATTATGTAACCGGTCACGATCCGGATGCCGGAAAAGAGCTATGGCGGATTGGCGGTTTCAATCCGACGAACAATCCTGCCAATCGCACCATCGCATCCTCTCTCGTGATTGGAGAGAACGTGTTCACGCCAAGCATGAGAGGCCGTCCGTTCATTGCCTTTCGCGCCGGAGGTTCAGGCAACATCACCGGGAAGAGCGAACTCTGGACCAACAACCTGGGGGCTGACGTGCCGACACCGACCACTGACGGCAAATATATTTATGTCCTCGGGGACAACGGGATTATGAACTGCATCGAAGCCGTAACCGGCAGCGTCGCATACCAGGGGAAGCGTATCGAAAACGGAACCTACAGCGCGTCTCCTCTCCTGGCGGACGGAAAGATCTACTGCGTGAGCGAAGACGGCACGACCACTGTCGTAAAGGCCGGGCCTGCGTTTGAGATTTTAGGAGTGAACAAGTTGGACAGCCTGACCCTGGCCAGTCCGGCGGCTGTGGATAATCAGATCTTCATTCGAACCGCCGACTATCTTTACTGTATTCAGCAAAAATAGGGTGGCACATACGCATGACGCATGAAAAGATGGCAAGACTGGTTCCTGAGTTCAGTCTCGAATATATCTTCGAAGCAGAGTGTCGGGAGCTGCAGCATGAATAGACGTCGTTTGCTGCTATATCTAGGTTCGATCGTTGCGGCCTGCCTGATAGTGCTGCCGCTTGATCTCGGCGCGCAGGGCCCCAAATCGCTGCCGGCTCGAGTGTCGGATCGGGAATTCTGGAAGATGGTCTCGGAGTTTTCCGAGCCCAATGGCTTCTTCCGGTCCGACAACCTTCTGTCGAACGAGTTCCGGCTTCAGGATGTGATCCCGGACCTGCTGAAGACGGCGAAAACGGGCGGCGTTTACATGGGCGTCGGCCCGGAACAGAACTTCACATACATCGCGGCCCTCAAGCCGGCGCTGGCGTTTATCGTCGATATCCGGCGGGGCAATCTGGATCTTCAATTGCTCTACAAAGCCTTGTTCGAATTATCTGCAGAACGGGCAGAGTTTGTGTCGCGCCTGTTTGCGAGGGAGCGTCCCGAAGGGCTGAACGCCCAGTCAACCGTGCAGGATATTTTCGCGGCGTATGCTCACCTGCCCAAAAGCGACGCGCTCTACGCCAAAACCCTGAAAGCGATTCAGAACCATCTCGCCACAAAGCATGGGTTCACGCTTTCCAAAGAGGATCTGGACGGGATCGAATATGTGTACCAGGCTTTTGCAACCTTTGGACCCGAGATTCAATACTCATCAACGGGGCGCGGCGGTTTTGGCGGAGGCTTTGGCGGCGGTTATGGCCCCCCATTTCCTCAGATATCCTATGCCGATCTGATGACAGCCACAGATGCTGACGGCCGCGCGCGCGGCTACCTGGCGGAGGAAGGGAGCTTCGCGTTCCTGAAAAAGCTTGAGACCAACAATCTGATCGTGCCGGTCGTCGGCGATTTCGCCGGGCCGAAAGCGATTCGGTCCGTGGGGGGCTACCTGAAGGAAAAAGGAGCGACGGTCTCCGCTTTTTATCTGTCGAATGTGGAAATGTATCTGATGCGCAGCGGGAGCTGGGATTCATTCTGCGCCAATGTCGCGACGCTGCCGCTCGACGGGACGAGCACGTTCGTCCGGTCCCTGCGCGGCGGCCGGTTTGGCCCAGGCGGCGGTCTTGCATCGGAATTAGGATCAATGGAGGCCGAGACGAGCGCCTGCAAGTAAGTACAGGACCAACCGCCCGATTGAAAAGCACACTTCTGTTGTTCTGCTATGCACATCCATTCCTACATGCTTCATAACCGGCCTCCAGTGCGGTTCTTGTTTTAGGCGAAAAATTCTACGGTGGAATTGTTATGCCGTGAGACCTGCGCTGTCACATTTTCACGGATGGGCTCGAATTTTGCCGACCCAAGCCAAATGTCAGCCGGCTTTGTATACCCTGCACAGAAGCGCCGTGTGCGGCCAGCCGCCAACCTCCGGATTACAGTATTCGGCGCCGACGGGGCAAAGCACGTTTGAATTGGATTCCCAGATTCCGTACAGGGATGGCTCCGCTGCAGGTTCGCCGGGAAGCCACCATCCGTGTTGCGCCCTCATCATCGCAGGATGGACTGCATCCGTCAGATGTGCCCTCTGCTTTATCCTCCCGCGCGGTGTTTCAATCCACACCCAATCATTGTCGGAGATGTTCAGTTCCCCGGCCGTTTTTGGATGTATATCGGCGATCGGATCGGGCTGCGCCTGAATTGCGGATCGGATCTGACGCATTTCCGAATGATAAAAGGGCATGAATTTTCCCGTCGCTATCAGGATGAGTGGATAGTCTCTTGCAAGTTCCGGACTCCCCTCGGGGCTTTCTACCGGCTCCCGGTATACGGGAAGAGGTTCCAGGCCAAAGCTGGCGAAGATGCTCGAATATATCTCCACCTTGCCTGAAGGAGTGCCGAAGCCCTGGCTTTCAAATTTCCTAAACCTTCTTGGCGGTGGGGGGCCTCCCCGGCTGAGTATTTGAGAGAAGGTAAGGCCCACCGGCGCGAGCCGGTAATCGCAGACTTCCTCCATGGTTTTCCACGGCCAGTATTCCGCCTGGCCCAACCGGATGCCGAGCTCCCGCCAGAACTGGTAGTCATCCCGCCGCTGGTAGAGCGGCTCCATGGCCTTGGGATAGGATGGAAAATCGCTTCGTTCAAGCGTGCCAGCGGCCGGCAACAGATAATCGGCGAGGGCCCCGGTCGGGGTCTGGTAGTAGTCCATTGCAACCGAGAGTTCCAGGTTCTCGCTGCTTAGCGCCCGGTAAACGGTTCTGGTGTCCGCCGCCTGAACCAGTGTGTTATTGGACTGGCTGATGAACGCTTTGACCGGATATGGCTGCCCGGCGGTGATGGCCTGCCAGACGTGCCGCGGATGAGCGCAGCAGGTCATGTCCGCTTGCGGCGGCCTGAACCAAGCGCCCGGCTTGTCGGAGGCTTTCCGGATCATGTCCCATCCCGGAAAGCCGAAGAGCCCATATTCGCCGGCGCCCAGCTGTTTCCTTTTCTGTTCTGGAGAGATGGCGTCGTTCAGTTCCATCTCCAGGTTGGAAACCGCTCTTGGGTCCGCTCCGAAAGCCCCGAGGATCTCCCCGCCGGCGACGTCAAGATTGCCGGTGATCGCTCGCAGGATGCATCGGGCGCGGACGGCCTGCATGGCATTGATTCCCTGCAGGTCGATGCCCAGTCCCCAGGTGATCGCCGCAGGTTTGTTTTCAGCATACATTCTGGCGGCCGCGTAGAACTTGTCTTCAGGTATCCAGCACAGGCGCGACAGTTCCCGGATGGAGTACCGGTCCAGGTGTTTTCGCAATTGCTCAAATCCGACCGTCCACTTTTCGACAAATTCCCTGTCATACAAATCTTCTTCGATGATGATCTTGAGCCAGCCCAGCATCAGCGCCACGTCGGTGCCCGGTCTTATCTGCAACCAGAGGTCCGCCATTTCCGCTTCCTTGGTGCGCCTTGGATCGACTACGATGATTCTGGCGCCCCTTGATTTGGCTGCAAGCAACTCGCGCCAGTCCGGTATTATGTAGGACTGGGACGGCTGGAAACCCCAAACCACGATGCAGCGAGCGTTGGCGACATCCTGCCTGGCAAAGGAACCGTACGTGCTCCATTCCACCGCGTGGGAGGGACACATGCAGATGGTATTGGGGCCGGTCATATTCGGACTGCCGAAGAGGTTCAGGAACCGCTTCATTGCCCAGCCGTATGTCCGGTGGGTCCCGCGCGAAAACACAAGAGTCTCGGCGCCATAGGTGTCGCGCAGCTTTCCCAATTTTTCTGCGATCTCATCCATCGCCTGGGCACAGGTAAGCTGCTGCCATTTCCCTTCCCCCCTCCGGCCGGCCCTCTTCAGCGGAAAATTCAAACGGGCGGGATTGTACAGGTGTTCCAGGATAAGTTGGCCTCTCTGGCACAGCGCGCCGCGATTCAGAGGATTCTCCGGGTCTCCCTGGACTCGAACCGCGCGCCCGTTTTCAAATTGCACCAGCATGCCGCATCGGACGTGACAGGGACCGCACCAGCCTTTTCTGATTTCGATGTTATCGCTCATAGCCGCCTCCTGGGCTTTTGCGAGGCCGGAGTGCCTTCTTGTTAGTACAGCCGGGCAAGGGCCGGTCTTCAACTTTCAAGGGGATCAAGCGCTTCCGGCGTTTCGGTACGATGCTTTAATTCTAACGCATTATCCTCCCGCCGGTACCCAAAATAGGATGGATTTGCTTTTCCGGGCGTACAGTCTTAGAACTTAAAGCATATTCGATTATTATGGTTGACAATTGGTTTGAATTGGTAACTATTTGGCGTTCTCTATAAAGGGAAAAAATCCGAGTGTTGTTAAAGGAAGGGTTGAGTTTATTGACGACATTTTCCAATCACAGCTCAGCGGCGGCTTTGCTATTTGTTCTTGAATGTTGAGTGATCCCAAAGGCCTTTATGTGAAGGTTTGAGTATGCTGTCAAAGAAATTGCCTTTAATGACTGCCGCTTTATTGATTGCACTGGCGCTGTCCTTTTCTTCGCAAGCAATTCGGGCCCAGGAGAATAAGAGCATTATCCTGGCGACCACTACCAGCACTCAGGATTCGGGATTACTTGATGTCCTGATCCCCGCTTTTGAAAAAGACTCGGGATATGTTGTAAAAACGATCTCTGTTGGTTCCGGACAGGCGTTGAAAATGGGAGAGAAAGGTGAAGCCGACGTGTTGCTGGCGCACTCTCCAGATGCGGAAAAGAAGCTGGTGGAGCAAGGATTTACCATCAACCGCAGACTGGTGATGCACAATGACTTTGTGATTGTCGGCCCCGCGAATGATCCCGCCCGCATCAAGGGAGTCAAAGCAGCAAAGGAAGCCCTCAAAAAGATTGCTGATGCCGGCGCACTGTTCTTCTCGCGTGGGGATAACTCAGGAACCCATGTTCTGGAGACTAGGCTTTGGAAGACTGCTGAAGTGAACGTAGAGGGACAGAAGTGGTATCGGCAGACCGGCCTCGGTATGGGACAAACTTTAAACGTTAGCGCTGAGAAGAAGGGCTATACCATCACCGACAGGGGAACGTATCTATCGTTAAAGAAGATCCTGGGTCTCGATATTTTGGTCGAAGGCGATTCCTCACTGCTAAATGTATATCATGTCATGGAAGTCAATCCCGCAAAGTGGCCAAAAGTGAACGCTGCAGGGGGAAAAGCATTTGCGGATTTCGTGGTTTCCCAAAAAGGCCAGGACATTATAAAAACGTTTGGCATCGATAAATTCGGTTCGGCGCTTTTCTTTCCGGATACCGGCAGGAAAGACATGGAGATGTTTTAAGTGGATCTGATTCTCGAAGGGCTCCTGAAAGCTTTTCATCTGATTATCTCACTGGACCGGGAGGTGCTTGAAATCACTTGGCTCTCGCTGAAGGTTTCGGGCACTGCGACACTGATCAGTATTGTTATTGGCGTGTCTTTGGGGATGATCATTGCGCTATCCACATTCCCCGGCAAGAAACTCCTGATTGCTGTTATAAACACGGGCATGGGGTTGCCTCCTGTGGTTGTCGGTCTGTTCGTCACGGTTTTTCTTTGGCGCAATGGTCCTTTCGGATTTCTAAATCTCCTCTATTCGCCCAGCGCGATGATTATCGCCCAGGTGGTCATAGCAACACCCATCGTAATGGGATTGTCGGTGGCTGCGCTGCAAAGCCTGCCCCCGATGTTGCGGCTGCAGATTCTTGCTCTCGGCGCAACGCGCTGGCAGATGGTCTGGCTTCTGAGCCGTGAGGCGCGGGTCCCATTTATGGCGGCGGTAATGGCTGGCTTTGGCGGGGTCATCTCCGAAATTGGCGCTTCAATTATGGTCGGCGGAAATATAAAGGGATATTCGCGGGTCCTTACAACCGCGACCGTGATGGAGACGGGAAGGGGTAATTTTGACATGGCGTTCGCCCTTTCAATAATCCTTCTGCTGCTCGTGTTTGTGGTCAACTACCTCTTCACATTATTGCAACAGCGGGAGAGGCCAAGGTGAACGTTTCGGAAGCCGTTCTTACGGCCGAAAACCTCAAAGTGGAACTTGGAGGTACTCCTGTGCTCCAAGTTCCATCTTTTAGGTTGAACGATAAGGAGGTTGTCACCGTCGTGGGTCCAAATGGCAGCGGGAAGACGACGCTGCTTTTAACGTTGGCATGTCTCCTGAGACCTTTTTCAGGCGGGATCTCTTACCGGGGAGAGCTTCTGGATTCGCGTGACGCGGTCTTTCGGTTTCGCAGAAAGATCTCGATGGTTTTTCAAGACCCGCTGCTGTTCGATACGACGGTTTACAATAACGTCGCAGCGGGACTGAGAATTAGAGGTCTTTCCAAGAATGAACTGAAGGAGCGCGTGCCGAAATACCTTAAAATGTTCGGCATCGAACATCTCGCAAAGCGCTCTGCACGAAAGCTCTCGGGTGGAGAATCCCAGCGCACGAGTCTTGCACGGGCATTGGTTATCGAACCAGAGATCCTCTTCCTTGATGAGCCGTTTTCCGCTCTCGATCCGCCTACGAGGCATGCCTTAATCCATGACCTTGCTCGAGTGCTGCAGGAAACCGGAACGACCACACTGATGGTGACCCATGTTGAGTTCGAAGCCATGAAACTGTCTGGCCGGATTGTCGTCATGAACGGCGGGAGCATCATTCAAACCGGAAGCCCTTCGGCGGTGATGGATAATCCCGTAGATGTGTTCGTTGCCAAGCTTGTCGGCATGGAGGCTGTCCTGAACGGGAAAGTTCTGGAGTCTTCCAATGGCTCCTTGGTGATTTCCATTTACGGGAAACAAGTTTGTGCCCTCGGTCAAGGCAAACCCGAAGAAGAGGTAAATTGTTGCATTCGACCCGAAAACATTTCCGTTGACACGCGGAATGTCAGTGGCGAAGACAGGAACGTCTTTGCCGGACGGATTACGCATGTCTATTCGATGGGCCCCTTCCTTAAACTGAACCTGGATTGCGGGTTTCCACTAATATCGCTTGTGACAAGGGATGCGTTCGCAAAACTGGGCCTTGCGGAAAAAATGGACATCTATGCTTCGTTCAGACCCGCATCGGTTCACGTTCTCAAACGCAATATCTAAAAAAACCGGTTCAGTGGGATTGCTGCGCACAGGAGTCATACGGTGTGTTTCCTTCCAGCCGTTTTTATTTGCGGGCCGGTCCGCAAAAAAACGAGAGGAATGTACACTGCTACCAGACCAGGAGCAATGATCAGGAAGATGAGAGACTTTAATAAAATCATGAGCGGCGAATTTCCGATCATAAATCTTGAGCCACGTGTGCGCTTCCCCGATTCCCTTGTCGGTGCAGCTACCCTCTTTGGTTGTGGGTCGTCATAATACGTTCCATGCCACACGTACCCATAGGACGAGCAGATTTCAAGCCCCCATCTGCTTCGCTAGATCGTTCATGTCGATGGAGACGATGTCGAATTCGCCGGGGTTAATCTTTTCTGTTTTACCCCCAGTGCCGAGCTCGTTGGGCCTGTAAATGTATCCAGTGTGCAGGCCGCAATCTGCGGCGGCCTTTAGATCTGCGGAGTGGGCTGCCACCATCATGATTTCCTCTGGCTTTACGCCCAGAAAACCAGGAACCGAGAGGTAGACTTCGCGATCGGGTTTGTAATGCCGGACCAACTCTGCCCCCAAGATAGCGTCCCAAGGCAACCCGGACCGTTTGGCCATGTCCGTCATCAGAGCAATGTTGCCGTTGGAAAGAGGTGCGATGATATAGTTCTTTCTCAGTCGGGTGAGGCCTGCAACAGAATCGGGCCACGGCTTAAGTCGATGCCAGACCCGATTCCAATAGTCCTTTTCCTCCTCCGTCAAACCCTCGATCCGAAATTCCTTGAGCAGCTGCTCTAGGATCATTCGGTGTAAGTCGTCAAGCTTGGTCCACGGAAGCTCGCCCGTCCGGACTCGATTCATTGCGGGAACGTATCCTGCGCGCCAGCGCTCGGCAAACCTTGCCCAATCGATCTGAAGTTGCTTGGCTTTTCCCCAGGCGGTTCCTTCCTCGATGATGGATCCCCGCCAGTCCACTACTGTCCCGAATACATCGAAGACAAGTGCCTTTATCGTGGAGGGACGGTGGCTGGTGGGCACTTGGGCATGTGCGCGAGGCAGCCCCCTGATTGCCATCGCCGCCGCGCTCACGCTCAATCCCTTCATGAACGCTCTTCTATCTAATTCAATAATCATGTCAAGGATCCTCCCATGGTTTCTCTTCATCCTTGCTTTGCCAGATTGTACTCCCTGTCCGCTGAATACTGGCGGGCCTGCCAAAGAAAGCCAATTATGCCGATGAGCGGGACCAGTAGAGATAACCTGACCACATTGTTCTCCCCAAAAAACAGCAAGCCTTGCAGCCGTTATCAGTCTAACGTTGGGCTCGGAGGGACAGCGCCCTGCGAGTGAATCAATCGAGATCTATTCCCAAACGATGCGAGTAACTGAAAACGGAGTTATCGTAATATTCCCCGCAGAGTCCTGGCGCTCGATCCTTGCAGGAAGCTTGTCCGCCTTGACGAGATCGGTCATCGACATGAATTCTATGCTTAAAGGCCGTTTGTTCGGGACCAAGGTCGTAGAATCGAAGGAGAATAAGTCGTCTGAGGCGTTTTCCAGTATCAGCGTTATGCCGGCTTTCGATTGGAAAAGTCCCCCTTCAACCGCAAGATAAGATCGGCGCTCCACTCCCCCGCTCATAATCGGCCTGCCACCCTCTTGGACCACGCGCTGAAATGAACCACCACCATTAGCCGCCTCATTCAACCAGCGTAACACCGCTGCAGTTGGCACGGGCGAATAACTTCGCCTTCCGTCCGCAACGAACATTGAGGAAGGATTTTGAGGCCTGAAGTCGTACATGAAAAACAGAGATGCAGTTACTGAGGCATGGCGTAAATGGACGAGTGCCATGCGCGCAGCCAGCAACATCTGCATTGCCGGAGATGTCGGCTCAACGTCAGCACCGCGCTGCGTCGCTGCATTAGCCCCACGTGAATTCCATTCAGTGATCCAGATTTCCTTTCCGGGTAAACGCTGTTCGATGTGCTTCAGTACGCGCTCCACTCCCTCATCCACTTGGGCCATCATGGCCTTCAAGCGTGGCATCACATTCTCCTGCGTCGGCGGCGTGAGTCCTGCACGGGGATCACCCATCACTTCACTTAACCGTGGATACAGATGCAATGTAACCGCCTGGAACCAAGGTTCAGGAAGCAGGTCGTCATCCCATTTTTCGATCCGCTGCCAAAACCGTGCCCTGGGATTGCTATGAATGTTGAAGCCGCTGCCGGCGGCCTGCACGGCTATTTTCGCGTTCTCAGGTAAATAGGGCTTGATGGCATCAAGGTATTGCTTCATCGTCCGCATAGTTGAAGGTGCGTCGGGCCAACGTTCGAGGCTTCTCGGGTCGTTACCCATCGCCACCCAGAATTCATTCCCTAATTCAATTCGCTGCGGAACCAGACCCTTGCTCGCCAGGTATTTGAACCACTGCACTTGTTCGGCGATGGTCGATGACTCTAAATTAGGAACGAAGATGATCTGCGCCCCAATCTTCCGGGAAAAAGCCGCATATTGTTCCATCGTGATGCCATCAGGCATGCCCTTCGCTATGTTGGCGGCCGCCCTGGCCCAGAAATGCACGTACGGAGAGCTATCAGAGTACTCTTGGATTTTGATCAAGCCCAAGCGCCAATCATAAAAATTTGCGTCGGAGCCTCCTGGAAAGCGGTCCAGACCGAGGGCAATTTGATTTAGAGTTGCTATTTTGGCCGGGCTATCCAAGAGATGCTCGAAGAACGCGGAAGTGGACCCTCCCATAACGGGTCCCTGCAAGGACCGCGGTTGTCCAATCGGCTTGAGCATTATGACCTTTTTGTCGTTGGCAGCGTGTGAGGCAACTTGTTGGATTGAGATTATCAACAAAAGCACAATAGCCCTGCGCAGAAACAGCCGGTTCATAATGATCCTCCCCATAAATTGCCCCAGGTTTATTTCTTGACTTAATTTTATTCGAATTCGCACTGTCTTTTAATAAATAGAGGATACATTTGCTGCATCGATGCCAGGAGTTTTTTCGATGCATGGATTTACTGGTTCTCTCCATCAAATGAATACAGAAAACCAAATTCCGATTTGCAGGAATATTATTCGACCCTATGGGTCTGCGGGTTCAATCGACTTTAGACGGAAGGTGGACATTTCGTTTGACCGCTCACAATACACTGTAAAGTCGGTTGAAACGCAGGACGAGCTCCGACAGGCCCTCTCTCTGCGATGGGAAGTCTTCCGTGAGGAGTTTTGTCGGAATTCAACCGGAACGGAAACCGATTTCGATGAACTCGATATCGAAGCCGATCATCTTGTCGTGATTGATCGTTTATCCCAACACGTGGTTGGTAACTATCGTCTCATCAGTTCGAAGCATTCGCGCCGCTTCTATTCTCAAGAGGAATTCTCCCTGACGGATTTCCTGCGGTCGAATGACCATAAATTGGAGCTGAGTCGATCGTGTGTGCATCCTAAGCATCGCAACGGGATCGTTATGCAGCTT